>Ga0208429_100085_pt1 | contig 13295 bp, 23 predicted proteins | sample BED_virus_MetaG_FD_187134 | JGI IMG/M metagenome (GOLD analysis project Ga0208429, IMG submission 187134) | Hot spring microbial mat communities from Yellowstone National Park, Wyoming, USA - BED_virus_MetaG (SPAdes) (version 2) | ecosystem: Environmental > Aquatic > Thermal springs > Hot...
ATCGTGTAACTCTGATAACCGGTTCAAACGGGGAAGCTTCAACAACATTTCCCCTTTCTTCAAGTGGATGTGTAACGATCAACTATGTTGCTTCGGCGGATGGTTATCAATCACAGAGTGGCTCCACAACCGTGTGTAATTCATCGGTATACACGATACACGTCTCCCTTCCACAGACATCCACAACTGGAGGTGGGTGCACTTCTAACTCTCAGTGTCCCTCGGGCTACATATGTCAGAATGGGCAGTGTGTACCTCAATCAACACCATCGGGGTGCACTTCCAACTCACAGTGTCCCGCTGGATACACCTGTGTGAATGGTATATGCGTTTCCCCGCAGAACACGGGGTGCACGTCCAACTCCCAGTGTGGTAGTGGATACATCTGTGTGAATGGTCAGTGTGTTCAGGAAACTGCGTGTTCTTCAACTGTTCCCTGTCCATCAGGGTTTGCGTGTTCCAATGGTGTGTGTGTGCCAGTTCAGCCTCAAACCACAAGGCTTGTGTGTCTGCTTGCGAACTACCTGCAAAGAAATAATGGCTTTCTGGGTCTTGGTATAGCAACGGGTAAGCTGCTCAAACAGCTGTGTGGTGCTTCCTGATGGCGGTCACGTTCACAGTTGTAGATCAGAATGGTTCACCCATCATGGGTGCCGAAGTAATAATGACATCTCACTGTTCACCATATGGTGGACAGACAGTCAATGGATACACGAATTTTGATGGACAGGTTCAACTCGCAACGGGATGCGCCTATAACGGCACATTCACATATCAGGTTAGCGCACCGGGATACAGTTCTGTGAGTGGAAGCGGTGGTCTCATCTGTAACCCATACATAGGTGGGGGATGTCACGCAAATGTAACAGTTGTGCTCAAATCACAGTCGAGTGGTATCACACCACCTCAGGGTGCGGTTTGTCCCCTCTTTCCTCTCGGGATACCCACATCACCCATCTACAAGTTCAGGGTGAACCTGTGCTCAACACTCAAATTAAGGATTGGGGGAAGGAAGAGACTTTTTTAATAATTGGCTTTATAGTTGTTTAGTAGCCATAGAAGGATTTTTTCTGCTTCCTCTTCAATTTTTATTTCTTTTTTCTCTTCTTCCTTTAGCGACTTCAGGTTTGCTATGACATTTTTTATTGAATTCTGAACCTCAGGTGAGTATTTGACATACTCATCGTATCTCAGAATATTTTGAAAGAGTGTGATCAGCTCATCATATAACTGGATTTCCGCTTCATCCTGAGTTATTTTGCCTCCGAGTTCGTCGAGTGTTTCCTCAAGTGTATATATCCTTCGGGATGCTTTATCCTTTTGTGTAGACACAAACGCTATTTTTTTCTCTTCCCTATAAAGTTTTCAGTCAAGAAGTTCAAGGAGAGCTTGAAAGAGCTTCCCAATCATCCCCTGAAATGGATACAAGACTTGTGCCTGAAAAGACTGGAGGTTTGATACGCTGGGAAGGGCATTGATGAATTCCTGAATCTTGCAAATTAAGTAGTTGGAGTAATTGATCAGGTCAGTGTAGACGCTTTCAGTGATCCGGGGAAGAGGTTGTGAACACGCATATGAGAGGGCAGTCTGGAAGTAGCTCCTCGCGTTTGTGAGTTGCTGTTGGGCTGATGTGAGTGCACTCAATGTAGAATTCACATCGGATGCGTGTATCGCTGACTCCATGAACTGACCAGCTGTGATGACATCAATCATTGATGCGAAGGGTTCTGGAGGAAAGGGATTGAATTTCGCTCTCCTCGACCTGAAAGTGAGTATACGTGAAGGAAGAGATGGACACTGGGGTGGGTTGGGGATAAGTATGGTGCAGGTTCCTGAAACAGTTCCCGTAATACTCCCCGTGACTGAACCCGTGTAATAAGCAGAAGGCATAAAGCATATTTTCTTATGAGAAATAAAAACGTTTTTCCTTTTACACATATATGCTTTCAGATAATTTTTTATCTGTCTTCATAAACCCAAACAATGTGGACGTCAATATTTACATATCACTTGTGAGTTTAACAGGAGTTCTGATTATTGGTATCATGCAGGTATACTATGCACGCACACGTGCGACGAAATACGAAATGAGGAGGCATTCAGAGGAAATAAAACAGGTAATTCAAGACCAGATAAACAAATCGGTTCTTGAGGGTAACATTGCCAGAATGCTTGACATCAAATTGAAACCAATTGAGGAAGATATTAGAGAAATAAAGCACAAACTCGAAAGAATGGAAGAAAAGCGTTGAGGTTTACCCATAGACGTAATAGGTTTGGAGTGGATTTATGGATATCGAGGCGAGGTTGGCGATCTTATTAAAGACGAAGGTGTAAGTTTTGGTGAGACCCAGTGCCTCTATCGTAACCGTAACCGTATAGCCTGAAGGAAGGGAAGGATGTTTGAAACCCACATATATTACGTCGTTTGCAGGCGTAACATAAACCGTTTGACTGGAACCCAAACTATCAGATACTGTCGCAACCCCCGTAGTATTGGAGGGACATGATGAACACCTAAACAGAGCGTTTACCACAGCCGCCCAGTAATTAGCTACACCAGTGTAGTACCCTAAACTCACAGAGCCAGCATAGAGGAAGATACCCGGTGCGCCTTCAACGGTAAACGTTGCTGTTCCATCAATTTTGAATTCGTTACTAAATATCTCATGGGATACAGTGACACTCCACGTCCCTGCAACAATGGTATCCGTATATGTCACAGTGACCTGACCATTTGAATCTGTTTGAAGAGTATAGCTTTGTCCTACTACTTCATATGAAGAAGTTGATTGAACAACAATTTGCACAGTCAGACCACTGATTGGCTGACCTGAACCATAAACATACGTAGCTGTGATTGTCACTGGCTGACCTATCTGGACTGTCTGGGGATTAACAACAAGCGATTTGAGTATCACTTCACCTGATGAGGGTGGGGATTGGGGTGTACCTGAAAACTGAACTGCTGTGATTTCTAAAATATTCGACTTAACCATTGAAACAAATAAGGGGAAGCCATTTAAAAACTTGTTGGGTTTCACGTCACTCTGCCGTAGCACACATAGGTTCCACACAGTTTTTGAGGTAGTTGTGCAATGTAAACGTTTTCACAGCTTGAATCCGCGACACCTATCAACGCATACGGATAACAGAAGTAGTTGAGTGGGTCATTACCCACGTACCCGTCGAGTAATAGCTTGCCGTTTGAATCTGTTACACCAACCGCACTCATTGCCGGTCCACCCGTAGGAGTATTCCAAGTCCCTGTGCCATGACACGCACTCGTCGGCGAAGTAGGTATAAGCATATAGTACATTTCAAAGTAGTCGCCTGGTGGGGCTCCTGTTATTTGCACGCCAACTTCAAGTAAACAGCACCTTATCCTGCCATTTCTGAAATCGTAGTAGTACCCAGAAGAGACTTTGTAGTTTGCAGAACCTATCTTCGTAGGTTGAGGTGGTAACTGCTGTAAACAACTGAGCGGACTTCCTGACGGTGCAACGTAAATCGGATAAGTGTTGGACACAGTACCGGCATTATCCGACACATACACGTTGTATTGTTCCGCCTTGGTCGTAGTGTTTGCTGGGAACTCCAAGGTAAACTCAAACTCAATCACACCGTTATCCTCATACGTTGTTGTGGTTGTCACTTCCTGTCCGTTCACATACACGTAGAGTACCTGACCCTGAGAATACCCTAAAGCCAAACCACCGAATGTCACAGAACCACCACTACTACCAACTATGTACGCACTTGAGTTCGTGATTTCTAAGAACTTACCTGTACTTGTACTCTGTTTCGCACTGAGGGTAATAATGTTTGACTTGACCACGAAAACAAATAAATGGAAGCCACTTAAATACTTGTTGTGTCAACACCCTTTTCTCGCACACAACTGCTGTAGTTTTGCAATGTACACATTTTCACAGGAAGAGTCTGCGATAGCTATCCACACTTCCACACTGTAGTCTTCAGTAGGGTTACCCACACCGGTTGTGATTAAGAGGTTACCGTTTGCATCAACAACACCACTCCCTAAACGTTCCCATATATCTGCGTATCCTCCACTACCAGCTGAGTAATATATGATGTAGTTTGCAAACACCTCGAAATAGTCGCCGGGAGTAGCACCTGTTATTTCAACATTAATGTCCAGCACACAACACACGGTTTTTCTCGCAAACGAGTCGTAGTAGTAATCCGATGTGACTTTAATTGAGGCAGACCCTTTTTGCATTGGTTTGAAAGGATCGATATTGGACTGTATTAAGCACTTAAGAGGTGATTGTCTCGGCGGTTGTCCTACCTTTATTTCTAAAACGCTCGACTTGACCACGAAAACAAGCATGCCGAAGATACTCATAAATGTTTACTAAGAGTTTCAGTAACACTCCCCTGTTACCTTTACTGTTGCCGAGGCACTCCTACCTAATCTATCAAAAACAGTGAAGTTAGCCGAGGTGTAAGCTGTGGTGCCAGACGGGAAATCCCTGGAGGTTGTAGCTGTACCCGACGTCCCACTACTCTGACTACCCGTCTGAGTGTAGCCGTCAGGCCAAACCCACCTCCAAGTGTAAGGAGCCAACCCACCGCTCCAGGAAGCTCTCAGTTGAACATACACGCCCAATATGATCTTGTAACAACCAGAGGTTCCCGTGATAGTTGGTGGAGTGCTAATACTCACACCCTCAACCGTAACGTAAAGGATGTTAGACCTGGTCAAAGGTGTTCACTGGTTACTCGTGTTGTCCGAAACGTCTATGGAGTACGTTACTGGACTTGTGGTGTCGTTTGCTGGGAAGTCCAAAGTGAAACTAAAGGTGTAGTGTTGCCCAAGCGTCGTGGTTGTGACCATTCGACCGTTTACGAAAACGTAGAACACTTGACCAGGGTTGTACCCTACGGCCGTTCCTGCGAATGTTACTGAGCCACCACTGCTAGGTAGGGTTGTAGCGGATTGGCTTGTGAGTGCGATACTCTTACTTGCTGGTGCTACGCTAATAGCCACTGTGTTCGACTGTGTGCCAGTTGCAGGGTCTACCAGATACACGTCGTAAGTCACAGTGGAACCAGAAGAGTTGCTCGGTATATTAACAGAAAAAGAAATGCTACCACCTGAAACTGTTACAGTACCGACGTTACCAGCGTTCACGTAGATATCCAAAGTTGTTCCTGCTGGTAAATCAGTGCTACCTGTGAAGTCGACTGTGCCACCACTACTTGGGAGAGAAGTCGTGGAAGCTGTGATGGAGATGGAGGGAGCCGCACCCTGAACCGTGACGTCTAAAACGTTAGATTTAGTCATGGATAACACTATACCGAACAGTTAGAAAAAGTTTGTGTTGAAGTTTCATTCGAGAAGTAGCTCGGGATAGGTTTGACATCCTCCTTTTTTAGCAAATGAAACTATATCGTATCCGTTCTGTTTGAGCACTGCGAGGAAGCCTGAGTACGCAACAGTAGAAGCGCTTGTACCCGTGAATACGCCCTGCGTTGTCTTGAAATTGGAAGGGGCGTATAGATACTTGTTGCCTTCACATGGAGCATCCCACTGTGCTATTTTAACCGCATATGAACCCTCGATCCCAACAAGTTCGGACATACCCTGATTCCCGTAGGCTATTATGATGGGTATCCCATTACTTGCGAACCATGTGAAAATTCTTCTAAATGCCTCTTTCTCAACTGGTGTTAAACCATGCGCCTCCATTGGAACGGAGACGATGTCTATCCTGTTGTGTTTTGAGAACTCATCAAGCGCATTGAATGCGTAGGCAAAGTCGGGTACACTCGTGTATATGCTGTCAGTTGTGGGAAAGACAAACACATTGGATTCAGGTGCGACACCGATGAAGGGGAAGGAGTTGTCCTTGAGTGTGGCAACACTTCGATTATCGTGCATCGTCCTTAAAAATAGTCTTGTTATGCCTATATGATAAACATAGGTTACACCGGGGACATTGTAATATCCATCTGTGTCTATGAGCGCTATGTTTACCCCCCTTCCCGAATATCTGGGTGAGTAGCCAACAATCTTCCCATTCTCCATTATCGAGGGAATCTCAAAGAAGTAACGTATATCCGTGTCTGTGTATTCCGTCTTCCCCTGACTGATGGGTTTAATCAGTTTCGCCTGTTCCTGTGAAGCCTGTGAAACGAAGGATATATCGAAGTGAGGATTGTATATTGCACCAGGAACCCTTCCAAGTTCTATTCGGTAAGGCACACAATAATCATGTAGCACCCAGAGAAAAACTTTATGAACAGCACTGAATACACGCATATATGCGCATAAACATAAAAAACCTTGAATTTGAAAGTGAAGGGGAGTTCGTGGATTTCATAGAAACACTGAAAAATGAAGCGCAGAAGTTCGGCTACATTCTGAAAATAGATAAAATAGATGAGGATTCCCTTGTGTACAGGCGATAGAAATGCACATAGGCTTCATCTCTTCATCCCCCCAGTATTCAACGGGTTACGGGAAAGTGGTCAGGAACCTGTCAATCCAGCTCAAAAAACTCTACTCTACGAAGGTTTCATTCTGTGATGTAGGCTCTTCTGGTGTTCCCATCGAAACCGAGTATGGAAGGGTGTATCCCGGTGCTGAGATCACAGGGATGTATCGCTATATAAAAACTGAGAGACCAGATGTGATTATTCATGTGAGGGATAACTGGGTGTTCACTCCCAGATTCTTCCAGACACCCTACGATATATATGATCTGTGTAGGAGAGTGGGGAGTAAACTCATGCTGTATTCGCCTGTGCAGAGCATGATTCCACCAGAGATTGCGGATGTAGCGAAGAACAGGTGTGACTATCAGATAACCATGTCCAGGTGGGGTGCTCAGATTTACAGCATTTATGGAGTTGATAAGGTGGATTACGTATATCATGGGGTTGATACGACTATTTATAACCCGAAGGATAAGAATGAAATGAAGAAGAAATATGGCTTCGACCCAACTAAACCCCTTATTTCTTACGTTGCTATGAACATCGATTACAGAAAGATGCTTCCCCTCGCGCTCACCGTGTATCGTCTGTTGCTGAATGAAGGAGTTGATGCACAGCTCTTTCTGGGAACTGAACCCGTATTCTACTGGGACCTTGATGTGTGGGAACGTGCACTCGGACTTCAGGGGATGGTGTATTATCCCCGCTTTATATCCAAAAACTGGGGGATACCTGAGGAAGACTACGCAAACATTCTGGGTGCGAGTGATGTCTACCTGAGTGTATCCACGGCTGAGGGTTTCTGTCTACCTGTGCTTGAGGCATCAGCAAGTGGGGTTCCATGTGTGGTAACAGACCACCCAGTGTTCCATGAATTATACGGGGATGATGTATACTATATAAGTGGTAACCCATATTACCCAACTGCGTGGGGAAGTTTCGAGGTTCTTATAGACCCAGTAAACGCGGTGGAACAGGTAATCAAAGCACTGGATGAGAAGAAAAACGCAAAGCAAAAAGCCACAACATACACATGGGAAAGCGCGGCTCAGAAACTGCACGACATCATTGCGAATGGTATGGGTATCGCATTCTGAGTAAATCTAGAAGCGCATACTCCGAGTTTCTGTACTTATTTCTGTGATAGGTCCACATTTCAAGCACATATTTTGTGTCCTTTCCCCCATGGAGTCTGATTATTATTCTCTTCTTTTTGGTAGCCATATGGTCACCAATTTGAATAAGTTTATTTGGCCTTCCCTATTATATGCTTTATGGTTTCGGAATTAAATCTGGTTAGCACCCTATCAGGGTCAACTAGACCACTGAACGTAACAGCGGACGAGAGACAGGCACTGATCGACGGCATACAGATATACTCAAAGATAGACAACACCTTCAGGAGCATACAGAACATCCTCTACGACAATCTCCAAGTGTATGAGTACCTCTTGGGAATGGTGAAGGTCGGCTTTGAAACCACAAACTATAAAACCTTCGGTGGAGCGTATCCAGGTAAGGGAGAGTTCGGCTTCATACCCATAGATGCAGAGATATTCACTTCGAGTCTCCAGCTCACATCGACCGGTGCCACTCCAAACGACCCCAACAACCCGGTTTACCTCAACGTAAGGAACGTGGGCACTTCAACAAGCCCATACTACGTGGCCACCAACTTTGCCAGAAACATAAGCGTCTCAGGTCAGTGGATTGACTTCTTTGGAAGCCCAACACTACCAATCAACACTGGTTCGCAGGGTACAGGGAACCCATCAAGCTTTACATGGCTCAGAGACAGGGTTCAGATAGCGATAACGGGTTACCTGGAGAAGGCACCATATCCCAAGTTTACACGTCAGCAGTGGGTCATCCAAGCTTCAAACGCAAGACAGTTCATTCAGCGCTTTAATTACATCGATGTGGGCGACTACTACTATGTGGAAGCAAACCCAGCGGTTTTGATAAACATCAACTCCCAGTTCTACATGCAGGTTATGCCCACATACACAGGTCTATCAGAATACGTCCCAATAGGCTTCATCTTCATGCCAGCCGATATGTTCTACTATCAGAACTAGGTGAGCGCAAATGAGTAATATGCTCACCATCCCGAGCTACCCAAAACTCCTCCGCCAATACCCGCTGCTAGAAGGAATACCCATAACTTACACCAATACAGCCACTGTTACTGCAACCCTTCCAGCACAGACACTCACATCCCAGAAACTCAAGAACTTGTTTGAGGTCGTCCCACTCTTCGTGGTGAATTCGAGCGGTCTCGTTGGTTTCGCAACTCTATCATCGCTTGGTCCAAACACAAATCAGTTCACAGTCCAGTTCTGGTCTTCACCGGGAACCGGTATATCAGTTGCAGCGGGGGCAACACTTACAGCTACCGTGATAGTTGCACTCAATGGTGCAAGGTGATGACGGAATACATAAAGGGCCCTGAGATAGGAGAAGTTTTTGCACTTCTTTTCAATGAAGGCTTCGTATCCCTCAGGGTTCTGGATAGACAGGACTTCATATATGAGTATAACCCAATACTTGAAACCAACATCAGTTCTCTTCAGGTGCTTCCACCAATCCAGCAGAAAGTTCAGCAGGTGAGTATTGGGGGTCAGACTGTAAACATAGTGGTCGATATACCCGTGTTCATTGGACCCTACACTCTAAGTGCCATACGCGCCGAACAATCCCCAAACACTGATTTCTTCTCAATCCCATCCAACCTGGATTCATCGAATATAATGATATTCTACAGGGGTCTCTACCCCACAGGAGTGTGGATGTATGATTACTATGAAAGGGATAACACAGCCGTGGCCGCACTACCACTATTCGCACCCACGATATCCGACTTCAACTTTGGTGCGCTGAAGGGAAGCGACTCTCCTTATGAAAACATCCAGAGGATAAAACCGATCGTTGCAATAAAGGGCTTCTCGTGGCGCTTCTCCCTTCTGAACACCTATCCTTTCGCGACTACCTGGAAAATGAAGACTTATATCCAGTGGTTGAGAGTAGAGGGCACAAACAATCCGAATGATGTGGCGGAAGCAATCAGGAACAACGAGGTTTACAGGATGGGTGGTATAGCAAATCCAGCAGGGGCACCAGACCAGTTCATTTCTGATTTAGACCTGAAGTTCTACCAGATAACATCGCAACCACCAGCAGTTCCAGCACCACAGCCAGTTGTTGCTAGACCACTTCAGCCACCAGGTCTTTTTCAGAGGATAACAGGTAGATAGATATGTCATTTGAACTCCTGAGATATTCAACCCGATTCACGGTACCATTCAACCTAGTCAACACAGCAACTGTTACCGCAACTGTAACAGCCACGGTTGGTCCCGATGGAACCGCGAACACATATGTGCCCAATTTCTACAAGCTGTATGGCAGAAGGTTCACAGCTTCAACTTCATCTTCAACACCAATAACGCTCACGATAACTGATAGTTCCATAAACGCACCTGTGTACCAGGCCGTTGTAGGTAGCAGTGGATACGCGGAAGAGGAAAGAGAAATAACTCAACCACTCTTCGCTATAAACGGTGGAGGTCAGATGATATTCACATCAGTTCTTCCAGCGGGTTCAGCAGTCTCGGGTCTGGTAACCTATACGCTGGATGAACAGAGGCAGTAGTCTTCATGGGTAGGGGGAGACCCCCCTGCCCACCAAAAACTTTTTTAACTCCCTTCACATTTTAAGAGTATGGCTAAACAAACTGTAGAAAGGGTAACAGAGGCAACAGTAAACGCAGGAAGGGATAAACTGATAGCGGTCTTCACGGAACCAAGGTTACTTGAGGCTGAAATCTCAGCGTTTCAGAGGGACTTTGACGCGAATAAGGGTAAGGCGGCTGAAAACTGGAGTAAGGCGTTTCCAAACGCCCCTGACTATATAAAGAACAAATACAGAACAAAAGTAGAAGCATTGAGCGGTGCAACCCTAGCAGAAGCTTGGAGAAAAAGAGTGAGTGCCGACGCAACCGAATTGGCTGATAAGTGGAAAGCCAAATTTATGGCTGCCCTTCGGATCTGAGTCCGACTATTTTGTTCAGAATTTCTATTTCAATATCCTCTTTTTTCTCTTCATCCTTTGTGTTTTCGAGCTTCTTATAATCGTCATACAACCCGTATTTCTTGACCAGCTGTTCATCACGTTGTGACATCTTGGCACCTTTTGACACTGCACCAACAATCATAGCAAGTGTGAACTTATCCACCAACGAAGGTATGTCCAGACAGTACTGCACATCTCCATCATCGGGTGCTTCCGAAGTGGAGACAGATGTGGGAACCTTCTTGTAAATTTTTATGAACACCACATCACATCACCTTCAGCTTTTGAACATTCGACCATAATGGGTCGTTTATTTTACTCTTGTTAATAATATAAAACTTTTTCCTCTTAGAACGGGGTATATAGCCTTCCCCATTGGACTTCAGTGGTTGGTCACCATACCCATACTCCACTATATAACCGTGTTTCTTTAATGGTACAATGTAGTTTGCGATGAAGCTAACATACCTTCCTGGCTCCAGTCCACCTTTATACTTCTTTTCGAGCGTTAAGGCTCTCCATATCTCGTAGGGGTAGACGGGTCTACCCGCATCCAGCATGAACTTCCTGATGAACATACCCGTGTTGTATTCTGAGATGCTCCCCCATCCTCTCAGGTCTGAAAAAATGCGTTTAATCCTCTCCTTCTGGTCTACCATTTCTGCCTGAACGCCTCCTTAACATACGCACCCACCATGCTGATATACGACATGGCAACATCTATCTTGCTCCAGCCCATAACATCCTTTATCTCAAAGGGATTAAAACCTTTTTTGGCAAGTATTGTAGCAAAGGTTCCTCTGAGTGAGTGGGGAAAGACCTTCTTGTTTATCCTTTTTCCAACATCCCTTATGATGTAGTGGGCTTTCTGCCTGTTCGGGATGAGTTCCATCACCGAATTGTATTCAGAGAAGAACTCGGAAAACAGACTTTCTATCTCGGGGACTATGGGAATAACCCTTATACTGCTAGGGGTCTTAGGCGTCCAAATACCCCCTTTCTTAGCACATTCCAAACACGAACACTTCTTGGACCTCGGTATGTGAATCGCCCCATCCCTTATCCACGACCTATCCATGTGGATGAACTCTGAAACCCTCATCCCGGTGAATACGAGACCCCCTACAACGAAGGCTTCCCTCTTATTTCTGCAGGCCTTCAGCAGTCTCACTATATCCCTCTCAGTCAGGATGTTCTCTACTGTTTTTGGCTTCTCCCGTGGTTGAGCCAAAGTTCAATCGCCTCCTTCACACTCTCCGAGTAATACCCCTTCTTATATCCTTTCCTTCTTATGATTTCCTTCCTGAACCTTTCATCAAGTTCGTCGGGGAGAACCACACTTACACGAACCATAAATTTTCAATGGATATCCACTTATATTTCTTCCTCTTCTTCCTCTTCCCCTCTTTTTTTTAAAAAAATTTTAAAAATTTTACAAAAGGAACCGTTATGTAATAGAGTAATAAATTTATTTCTTTGTCGTAAAGTTTAAATATTCGTTTTGCGTTTTTTTGTTGAAAAATTGCGCAAAAAATCACATTTTGCGCAATTTTTCGTAAGGTGAAAAAACATGTAAATCCCAAAAAGCTGAATCAAATCATGCGCGCGATAGCGCGCGTGTGAAGTGTTTACACACGTGCGTTGTGCGCACTTTTGTGCGCGCGTGTGATAACGCACGTGTGTTTAAGCACGCACGCGTAAGCGCGCGCGCACGCCCGCATTGGCGATGCGGGGGAAGAAAAAAGCGCCCGACGACATTTAGCATAATAAAACGCTGAACGATGCTTAGTAAAGAGCTCTTCTATTTGGCTCTTCACCAAGCACCACCTTTGGTGAGAAAAATGTCTAACCCAAACTCTCTAGTTAGCAACAGCGGTGGGGCTACTTATAGCGTGCCCCAAGTAGTGTGCGACTGTCCATGCCATTCAAACGGTAATACCTTCCCCTGTGGTGCCATGTGCTGGCACCCAGGAGAAGACCAGTACGGGCTGCCACTCAACTATTCGTACGCCAGCGTTGCCCAGTTATTAAAAGCCGCGATTATTCGCGGTATCAGTGCTCAGTCTATCGAGTCAGCGCTGTGGGATTCGCTTTTCCTTTCCGCTAGTGAGGCTGCGACTGGGGTTCATACCTCAGTTGCAGCCAACGATGCCTACGAGAAACTTCGCAAGTGGTTAGCAGACCTTTTGACGGAGAGTGAGTAGCAATGACAGTCTACATCTCTAACGCGTTTTCGCTGTCGATGTTGACACCCCCGGCCACCGTTAAGGTGGTCGAGGCTAGCGAGGACGAAGTTAGACGCATCCTTAGTAGTCAGTTCATTAGCGCCATCGGTCACGAAGCAACGGCAAAAATTGTCACCTCGCGTATCGGTGTGTCTGTACAAGTCAATCGTATTAGCATTCAACTCAAACCTAGCGACATACTAGTGGTTTTCCAACTGCTTACAAGGTTGCCCGAAGGGAAAATTTTGACTGAAGACGAAATGAAACAAGTACAAGCTAAGTGGTATATAGTAACCCTTCAGTAGCCCCGTTTTAACCTTTTTTTCTAGCCCCCCATGGTGGTCGCCTCCACGCGGCGGGGGGCGGAAGGAAGAGCCAAATGAAGAGCTCTAACTAGTGCTTCTGGCGGGGCTCCACAGAGCCCCCAGCGGCCAGGTGAAAAAAACATGTCAACAGTAGAAGAGGAAATAAAAACTCTACCCAAATCTTGGGTAGAGGCTCAGGGTGAAGCGCCAAACTACACATACAAGTGC
>Ga0208429_100094_pt1 | contig 12860 bp, 8 predicted proteins | sample BED_virus_MetaG_FD_187134 | JGI IMG/M metagenome (GOLD analysis project Ga0208429, IMG submission 187134) | Hot spring microbial mat communities from Yellowstone National Park, Wyoming, USA - BED_virus_MetaG (SPAdes) (version 2) | ecosystem: Environmental > Aquatic > Thermal springs > Hot (42-90C)...
ACCGAGTAATTATAGTTGGAAATTTTGATTCTGTAGAGAGGGCAAAAGATGCCATATTGCGAATTGTAAAAGGAAAACCGCAAAATATAGTGATTAATCGATTTCAAAGACCATAAAGGGGATATTCTTGTCTTTAAAATTTAAACAGTTAAGCCCCGCTGAGTTTTTTTATAATAATAAATCGATGGCTGGCTTTGACAATCAAAGCAGGGCAGTGTACACAGTTTTTCGTGAACTAATAGAAAATTCTCTCGATGCTTGCGACACACATTCTATAAGACCTATCGTATTTGTGTCTTTAAAATTAAATACACGAGAGGAATTAGAAATAACAGTAGCCGATAATGGTAGTGGCGTACCAGCTAGGTATATCGCAGATGCTTTCGGTAGGATTTTCTTTGGTTCTAAATACTCAGTCATGCAAAACAGAGGCACTTTTGGTCTGGGAGGAAAAATGGCAATATTATATGGCCAACTTTCAACTGGAACTCCCGTTGAAGTTATCACTACTACAGGAAAAGACGTTTATAAAGTCAAACTTAGCATTGATGTAAAACTGAATCAGCCTATTATTCACGAAAAAAAGATTGAAAAGAACTCTCATTTATTACACGGCACCACTATAAAGCTCAGCTTTAAGGGGGATTATATCACAGCGAGGAGTAGAATCCTAAAATATTTACACATGACTAGAATTGCTCTTCCTTATGCAACAATTATTTTCGATGACCCTGAAGGATTGTTTTTTGTTGCGCCAACTCTTTCACATATTCTTCCAAAACCACCACGGGAAACCCCACCGCATCCCTATGGAGTAGATATAATAAAACTAAAAGAAATGATAGAATCGTCAAAAAAAGACTTACCGCTTTATAAATTCTTTTTAAAATTTTCGCGAATTGGTAAAGTGACGGCTTTTAACTTTTCTAAATTAATCGGTTTAGATCCTTTTAAGCCATTAAGAAAACTAACAGATGAAGAAATAAAAAGAATTGCGGAGGGTTTAAAATCATATAAATTTTTGCCGCCAGATGCCTCAGCACTTTCGCCATTAGGTCTTGAGACGATAAAAACTGGAATAAATGCTGAGTTTGCACCAGAATATATAGCATTGTGTCAAAGACCCCCTTCAGCTTACGAGGGTTTTTCCTTTATAGTCGAAACCGCTATTGGTTATGGAGGTAACATCCCTCCCCCAGCCAATGGTTCAGATGATATTAGATTATTAAGGTTCGCTAATAAAATACCACTTATCTACGATGCCTCTAATGATGTCTCGATGCGTGTAATACTAGAAGACATAGACTGGAAGAATTATGGATTAGATTTAAAAAGCGATCCACTTCTTTTCTTTGTTCATATTGCGGCCACGAAAGTCCCATTTAAAACTGCAGGAAAGGAGTATGTGGCTGATAGAGAAGAAATAAGGCGCGAAATTAGGTTGGGTTTAAGAGAGTGTGCAAGAGAACTAAAGTCGTATCTTTCTAAAAAAGCACAACAAATTCATCACGCCCAACGCAAAGAGAAAATGAGTGTCTATTTAACTCTGCTCGCAAAATATACTTCTGCGCTTGCTGAGACTGAATTAATACCTAAAACAAAACTAAATGCGTTAATAAATAAAAAGGGTATAGAAGATGAATAAAACGCTCAAACCTTCGAATAAAAGCGACATAAAAAAAGTTTCAGATCTTCTTAGCGAACTTGGTAAAAGAATCTATAACCAGCTTTTAAAAGAAGTTCCGCCAGAACTCGAAATACCGAGCAGATCGACCGATAATATTGTTTTTGATCATTTATCTCAACAATATGTTCTTGGTAATAAAAAAATCAAAAGGGGTATTTACAGCATTAGGAGCGCAAAAAGCCTAGCCCAACTACTTTGGGTTGCTTACGTCGCGAAAGAATTAATAAAAAAAGATCAGGTGACGACTCTTAGAGATCTTTTTTATACTTCCCTTAATGAAAAGGGCTTAGAAATAAGCGAACAGGCAGAGACAGACGCACAAGTGGAAGATCTTGAAGCTGTGTTAGGAGTACCACGTGAGAGCTTTAATATTATCCCCCATGATAGAGGAACTGCATTCGGTAAATTAGTGTTAGAATATAACGTAAAAGGATTTGAAGGAAATAGAGTAGATTTGATGTCACATCCAGATGGTGTAAGTGTAGGCCCCGGATTAGCTCACGCTAACTTTGTCTCAAGCGACGCCCGTATGGTTCTAGTTTTAGAAAAACATGCGATTTTTATTCAAATGATAAGAGAAAAAATACATGAAAAACTTGGTGCTATTTTAATTGAGACAGGAGGGCAAGCAAGTAGAGCCGCGCGAATTCTAATAAGAAGGCTTAACAAAGAATTAGGACTTCCAGTTTATATACTAACAGACGCCGATCCGTGGGGAATGCACATAGCGCTTGTGATTATAAGCGGTTCTGCAAAATCTGCCCATATAAGAGATATTAATACACCTTCTGCCAAATGGATAGGGTTTTGGGCAACTGACATCGAAAAGTACAAAGTCCCTAGTCTTCAACTCACCCAAGTTGATTATAAAAGAATTGAAGAACTAAAAGCAGACCCGCGTTATAAAGAAAAATTCTTTAGGAAACAGATAGAATGTTTCTTAGAAACTGGTAGGAAAGCAGAGCTTGAAGCTTTTTCAAGCAAAAATAAAACTATAGGTGTGACTTATCTTGCAAACACATATTTGCCCGCAAAACTAAAGGAAATAGGTGCTTTGTGAACCATTCAGCCTGATGACGGAAGCTCTCTGAATCGCCGCTTTGCTCTTTAGTCCTAAGTAGAGGACACGGTGCCACTGTAGCACCCTGCGTGCTTTATGTGTTCAAGTCGCCGTCTAGTGTGAACCTATGAACAACGAAATACTCGAGTCAAATTCTCGTTTGTGCAAACGCCTGCAAAAAGTGTGCGGGGTGAGTACGGCTTGCCAAGCTTTTGAAAAGTATTCCACTTAGGAAATAAGAACTGTAAAATCTCATTTTGATTTTGTATTTTAGTTTCTTTTTGTATTCTCTAAGATTAAAAACCATCCTTCTATGAAAGCGAAACCACAAACTTAAAGTCTCTCATCTAAATTCCTCTAAAATAATCGTGTTCCTTCGAAAGCTTTTTACCTTAAACCTTCAAAAGAAACCTTTTCTTGAAAGCGCTCTTTATAACCTATCGAAAGAACGCTCAAGTGGCTTTGGGTTATCAGACAAGTGGGCGTAGGAAACAAGCCTTGCTATTCCTAGGCACACAGTTTTTAGGTTGCGGCTATTCTCAGTTTTTCTGCCAAGAAGGTTATATAGATTCGACCAGGGGATAAGCCTCCACGCAGACTTGACACACTCGCTCAACTGTGAAGTCAGTGCTGTGAAGTCAGTGCTCAGAGTGAAGAAGCCGATTTTGCTATAGATAAGCTTCTTTAGGTTTTTGCTCTTTTCCATTTGTCGCCTTATACAAGAAAGCTTCCAACCACTGTGAGGGTACACTAAGGAAAAGTAGTAGTCGTTAGATTTCTTTTTCTTCGGTTTGTTATCAAAGAATCTTTTTTGAGTTTGGTAAAACCCTTCAGCCACTTGTTACGCGGCCTGAGAGAGCAAAGCTTGAAACTCAGGGTTCTTCTTTTTTAGGTCTATAAAATGAGTTGTCTTGGTAATTTTGGTTCAACGAGTGTTTTCTCTCTATTTATACTTTTATCCTGCCCCTAAAAGTTGTGGTTTGAAAGTTTTTATAAAATCATGATTTATTTTGTTGCTGATCGCTTGCATCTTTTAGATATTTGTAAAATAAAGTACCGGTCAAAGGTATGTTCACGACAAACAGGATTAACCTTGTGAGAAGATCTATAGAAGTCGCAATGGTCACGGGAGTGCCAAGCGCAACATAAGAACCAATCACTGCGGCATCGAGGATTCCTAACATACCTGGAATAGCGATTGGAGTTGTTGACACAATTTCGGCTATCATCATTACAATCATGACTTCCCAAATCGAAAGTTTATAGTAACCGATGGAATATGTAACTAATAACGCAACGACCGAAAGCAGAATCCATCTTATTGTTATCACTAAATATGATGCTATTAAACGGAACCTTGAATACGCTATTCTTCTTATACTCTTCAAGAAATTATCAAACGTCTCATCAATTTTCATTGAGTTTAGATTATGAGTCGATCCTAAAAACTTTTTCAGGAAAGGCTCAACTTTTGCATTTATTTTTTTAGTTATATTACGTAGAATATTTGCTTTTATTGAAATTATAACAGCAGTAAAAGCGAGAATCAATGTTGTTATGATAGCATAAAAAACGGTTTTAATAAACGGGGATGACGAAATGGCGCCATAAACAAGAAAAGTAGCAAGGCTTGCTACAGAAACAAATCCTAATCCATAAATTATACGGTGAACAACCACAGAAGCTGCAGGACCTCCGTAATCGCCCGCAGCATGTTTTTTTGTCATTGCGATTCTAGCCGCTTCTGCGGTTATACCGCTTGGCGTCGTATATATCAAAAAAAGACTTCCCATTGTAATAAAATATGCTTGTTTGATAGAAACATTAACCCCACTGGGTTTTAAAATTATATACCACGCCAGTGAATAAAGAAAACCTCCAAACAATTCTACAAGCGCGGCAAAAAACAAAAAAAATATGTTCGCGTGTTCTATATATAGCCAAACCTTCGATGGGTCAATAAATACCACTAATAATGCTAGAATAAGTATACCTAGTAGGAGCACGTATAGCGTTTGTTTTTTGTTCATTTTCTTCGATTAACTTATTATCACTCTTAAATAACTTTATAGCCGTGATTAAAGTAGAAAAAGTTGATTCTGCTTACTTGGTTTTCGATGAGAAAGAGTGTGAATCGTTATATTGGAATAGGTATTTTGGAAGACCAGTAAATAAACAAAAACCTAAACTTGGCGACCTTCTTTCTCCTTTAAGACTCTCAAGAATAGAAGTTTTATATCTAGTCGAAAAACAAGAAGTTGTGGTTTATAAACAGGGTCGTAGAATAAGACTTGCGCAACCTACTGGAAGATCAGAACTGCTTTATTTGATCTATAAAGACTTAAGAGAAAGGGGTTTTGTTGTACGCTCTGGTATAAAGTTCGGCGCAACCTTTGCAGTATATCTTAAAGGTCCTGGTATCGACCACGCACCGTTTCTGGTACAAGTAATTCAACCAGAGCACAAGCTCACAGGGACAGAAGTAATAAGAGCGGGTAGGCTGTCACACGGAATTAGAAAGAGCTTCATTTTTGCAACATTTGACAAAGAAACAGGACCTATCTATGCAACTTTACAATGGGTGAAATCTTAGGTGTCAGCTCTGCGTGGGCTCATCATGTAACAGTCCTTTCGAGCCTCATCATTCACCTAGAGTCCTGAAAAAAGCGACAATAGCCTTTGGTGTATAAGATTTCTAAAGAACCCAATAAAGTTTTGTTCCGCCTCGATGATCTTACATTTTGGAGGCAAACCATTTTCGATTTTGCTTCTGAAATCACAGAAAGGTATAAACGAGTAGGAACCCATTTCTATAGGACAAGCAGCCTCTGCTTTATTAGGTGGTTCTTGATTTGTTAACAAAGATGAAACAAATTGCGCCTCATAAAGTGCAAGAAAAGCAGCCATTGGAAGGCCTAAAGTTGGTGCAATAATATCTCCAACTCCAAATATATCATCGTATTTTTCTGTCCTAAAATTCTTCTTAACATTAAGCCAACCATCATTTGTAGAAAGCTCAGATTGAGAAACAACATTAGGAGCTTTGTGTTTTGGAACGTACATCAGCAAATCATAATTGACCAATTCACCCGATTCGTTCTCTATTTTTCGTTCAATAGGGTCTATCTTTTTAATATGATAAGCTGCTTTCAGCTCAATTCCCTCCCTCTCGATGCCTTGGATTAGTTTCTTGTGCACTTCTTCTCCGACAGCAATCAATGGTTTAGCTTCTGGATGTAAAATTATTGTTTGAACATTCAAACTTTTACTTTCGAAATATCGCTTTAGTCGATAGGCTATATCAAATGGTGCTGGAGGGCATCTATAAGGAATCCCTTCAACAGCGATTACAAGCTTACCGCCTTTAAAATTCACAGCTTCTTTTTGAAATTGAGAAAATCCTTCTATTGACCAAAAATGTGGGGCAATAGGAACCTCTGCGCCGAGTGCAATAATTAAATAATCATAGGTAAATAACTTGCCTTTTTTTGTCTTGACTTTCTTTTCAGATGGAATTATCAAACTTATAGTATCTCGATAAACTTGAATACCAAACGAAGAAAGTATCTTAGTTTGAATTATCGCATTTAAATAATTTAAGTTTTCAACGAACAACTTTGGTAACAAGGCATAATTTATAAAGTCTGATTCTGTAACGAGTGTAACATCAAAAGATTTACGTAAAGCAACTGCAGTAGCGACCCCTCCCACCCCACCTCCAAGAATTAAAACGTGTTGTCTTTTCTTCATTAGAAAAAATTATTTCAACTAAAAAATAAAAATATCGTTCAGTTAATGATCGCGTCTGGGTAAGGCGAGGTTTGTTTTCATCTTTATCACTCCTTGTGTTTTAAGCATTTGGGGTGGCACAAACAGATGAGGCGCTAAAGACGCATAGAGTAAACCTATGATAATCAAGTAAACTAGAATTCCAATGGCCCAAGGAAAGTTGTTTCTGAATACATGACCCTCTTTTCTCGTGTGCTTCGTTGTTGGAATGCCCATGTGTCTGGATAAGCGTTGTAGCGCACACCGTGGTTTTAAATCGGTGAGCGCGTAATCAACCGCACACCTCTTTAAAGCTTGGCCTCAGAACACCTCAACGCCTTTCGCACCTCAGACCTCTAGTTTCATTAAGGCCTATCTTCAAAGTCTAGTGTTAAAGTGTGGACAAAAAAGTCGAGAAAGACCTCGATCTGAACCTCAAGAACATCCAGTTACCGCTATTAAGTGAAGTGGTTGGTAAACCCCCCGTGGATCATGGTTAATAAGTATACTACGCAACCCAGTTGGTTTGTGGTCTAACGCTAATCACACAAAACTCAGAATCTAGAGGCTGAGAATTAGGTGTTTCGACAAGGCTGTTTGTGCTTACAGATAGCAACCACTGCTACCGTGAGGTTGTGATCTAAACTAGGTTTAAAAAACATGTGCACCAAACGTTTGAACTTCAAAACTCTTCTGATTCTTCGGTTACTTTAAGCATCGAACAAGGATGTTCTACGACAACACCCAAAGAAAACGCTGCTTACACCATTCGTAGACTTCTTGGAGCTGTTCATGTATAAAGGCAATTTGCATAAAGCGCTTATCTTGACGCATCAAATAAAAAAATTCAAACAATATTATTGCATTAAGTACATGAATGGGCTAAATTTGCTTCGTACGTGTTTGAATAATACCACAGAAGAAAAGGTTGTTCTCAAACTTCAGCGATTAGTACGTGTGTTTTTAGACCTCTATAATAAAAATTGATAATAAGGTCATGTGGTAGAAGTTCGCTAGTGTATTCAGACTTCTGCAGGACGTACGCGATGACAATGCTTGCCTTTGTTTTGTAATCAAAGTGTATTCAGTCTCTTTAATCGATAGACAATGTATGGATAAAGAACTTCTTGGCCACATTGCACACTCATCAATGTGTATTTAGGTAATATCTTTCTAAGCACATTAAGTTTTAAAATTTTGAAATTAACTAATATGTCTTTGAAGCTCTAGAAAGTATTCTTACAAAACTTTTCCATAGAAGGCGAAAGAAAAACATCAGATTTTTTGGAAAAGACAAATTCATCCTTATAAACTGTTACGGAAAGCTTTGAAGTATTATGCTTAATGACTCTAAATAGAAAGCCCAATATGCTGTTTTAATGGTCGTTGTTAATTTTGTTTATCCTTATATTATACGAAAACAAACTTTGGTTTGTGAAAGCACTTTTCATTAGATGTTTTGCGATTTTTTTGATCGGAGTTATTCTGGAAGCACTATCGCTTTGGGTTTATCCTGGAGCAATAGTTAGACCCCCAGAAAAGATCGTGTATCATTTTGGCTTACTATATTTTTCAAAAATTGTGTTTTATACTGGAAGTTTTACGCAAAGTCCACCACAACTTGATTATCTTCAACTCTTTACTATTATAACATTTATTTATTTTCTAATTAAAAAGACGCTTCACCATTCCTAGAGAGAATCAACACTTGGATTGTGCCTAGGCAACGGTTTTGCACGCTTTTCATGCTTACGCTAATGTGGACACCAACTAATCCCTAATCAAAGTAAAACCCCAATCTCTAAAACTTCACAGATTTGCTCAAAATAACTTTATTCTCAATGTTATCCATTACTTACACTTACAGAATACACTTTTCAGAAATTTAATAAGCAGAGGATTGTGTCTAAAAGGATACACTCCTGTCTGGATAAGAGTTCATCCGTGTCACCTCCAACTCGGTGTACAGTGTATAAAAGGCTTTAGGAAGTCGAGAAGGGTTGTAAGAGCGTTTTTCTAGGGTGTTGTTGTCGTAGAAGCTTCTTGTTATTGAAGTGCCCAAAAGCTTGACAGAACTTCGTAACCCAAAAATTTGGCACGCATGGTTCTTAAACCCGGCTCTTGTTATAGCCTCGCGGTACAATGTTTGATGTCAGAATCACCGGGTTACTGAGACACCTCTTTCTTAACTCCGAAGGAATCTTAGTGCGTTTTTGTGTGGTGCGTGTGAGACGCCGAACCATATTGGTTTTCTTGTGTAAGCGTACACCGCAAGCCAGACGTAAAGCGGTCGGCCGCCACACTTTACAATTTATTGCGATAACTGAACACTTATGAGGCTTTGGGTCAAATCTCAGATTCGCTTCAAACTCTAAAGTTTTTCAGCTTTAAGAAAAACGTTTATTTCTTAGAGTTTTGCGTGTCACGTAGATTAATAGATTAGAGGCTCACTATATGAGGTATTATCTGACAGACACCTCATAGTAAATTAAATATTATTAAAACATGTATTATTAGTAGGGCTGGTAGCTCAGTTGGCAGAGCGTCCGCCTTGCACGCGGAAGGTCGCGGGTTCAAATCCCGCCCAGTCCATAATTATACTCATTACTGTTATCTAATGTTTTAAAGAAACACCTCCCTGTAGCGAGCTGAATAGCTCATCTTTCTTTTCTAAATAAGTTTAAAACTGTTTGTCGCTTACGTAAACGAGAAATTTGAGACCAAAGGCATGGCACCTCCCTTTTTAGATTCTTCCAGCTGAAAATTAGATTTTAATCTGAGGAACACGCAGAAAAACAAACTTTATGTTAAACTTTTTAGCAGCTTTTCTTGCAAAAGCTGACCTTTACATCGTTGCATTGTTTAGGACCATTATTATGATCTTATCTCCGTTCGCACTACTCACAAGGGAATGATACAAAACTTATAGTTTTTGCTGAAGCTATCACTAATATCTTTCCCGTTAAAGTGTCATATAATCAAAAGGTTTTTCCTTGCTGATCCCTTTGTGTTTATTTCTCGCTTTCTGCAGAGTCTACGACGACCGCCGTTCCACCAAAAAATAACGGGTTTATCATTTACTGAACTTGTTGCCTTATCTATCCTTATTAAATAGGCTTTAGCATCTTTAGACCTGCTCTCTCTCGTAAGCCTTTCCTTTATTCTTAGCTTCTTTTCCTTCTTACATATCTTAAGTTTTTTTCTTTTGTTTGGCATCTTTACCTCAGTTATCCTTTAGCATAAACACGTTAACATGACTGGTTAATAACTAATCCTATCAAAAATATTTCACTAAATATCAATAATATGTTAACGACTATGAATGACTATAAAATTGTTTAGATTTTCAGTTTAAGGGTTTTGATATTCGCTTGCTTAATAATTCGAAACACTTTATAAATCATCATTAATTTTCAAACTATTCCAATATCTTATTTTACTAATATTATTTTTATTAATTTTTATTATTTTGAATGTTTGTAAGATGTTACCTAAAAGTTTTTAGCTATATTTAACGAATTAATGTAATGGGGTGGTGAGCCGCTGGACGGTTGCCGGGTCTTGGACCTGAGGAAGCTCCGCCCTCCACGTGGAAGCGCGCCACCGAAAGGTGGACGGGGAGACCCGTGCCTCTGGCACAGAAACGCTCCACCTTCTTGTAGGATGACAATGATTAAGAGCTGAGGACGCAAGAAGGTGTTGAAACGGTCATGCCGCGCGGAGAAAGGGCAAAAACGCGCCTGTGAGTTCCACGCGAGGCGCGGGTAGCCCGCTTAGTCAAATACCGTCAAAAACAAAAGGCGGGCTATGGGCGGCACACCACCCCTTGTAATTTTTTTATTGGTGAGTACTTTACGAGTTTTGTGATCAAATAGAATGTTAGACTGGTGTGAATAATGGGCGCCGCGCCGAATTGGTGAGCGCGTAATCAACCGCACACCTCTTTAAAGCTTGGCCTCAGAACACCTCAACGCCTTTCGCACCTCAGACTTCCACAAGTCGCAGAGAGTGGACAAGTTAAAAACCAAACTTTCGAAGGCTACAGGAGCGCTTAGTTATCGCTATTCGTGATTCGTGGATGTTTGCGTAAGGCAGTTTGTGGTTTCTCGTGTGAATCACGAAAAGCTCGGGTTTCTTCGGAAATGAGAACCTTATCTCTTTAGGAGACTCGATTATTCTCAAAACAAATCCTTGGCGGCAAAAGCCGTTATCTGAGCTCCAAAAACACGCAACCTTTGATTGGGAAAGCTGGTGATTGCTCGCGTTAAGGTATGTGGCTTTTATGACAAGAAAACATTCTGGGAACTCTTAGAACTGCGCAGTAGTACGCCGAGTGTGACGCGCAAAGCGCTTAGCTGGATAGTATCCATAGAAGATATTGAAGGGATACGGCTCACCTTCCAAATATAGCGCATACACATATATCTTTAATATCTTAACTGCAAAGCTAAAAAATTGAAAGCTGTTAAGCGCATGCGTAGCTTTTTAGCGTTAATGTTTACAAAAACCCTTGTGCTTTTCTTTATCTTAAGAATCTTTCTATCCTTTCTATCACCAATTCTCATGGTAGCCAAGTCCAGAGTTTCAAACATGTCAGGAATTCTGTTAAGTTGGTGCATTAACCACATAATAAAAGCACCGAAAGAGCTTCTCGTGTAATCCTTGTTGCTAATTGCGCATCCACAGCACCATACTATATGACTGTTTGCTTTTTCGTCTTATCAATAGCAAGAGCCTTTTAAGTGGGAACTCTGTATAAAAACTATAGCCTCGCTCAGAACGTAATGAAATACGCGTATCTATTTCATACGACGCGTTGCGATATAAAGCAAGATTGTTGCTTTATATCGATTTTTGTTGTGAATAAATGAAGATCGCTTCTATTTTTTTAATTTTTGCACAATAGTGGATGGCTTCTGGGTAACAATCTTTCACATCTAAAGATACGCTTACTGCATAATCAATCTGTACACCACCCAATAATGATTCGCCACTTAACTTCTTTGGATTCTATCCATTGTAAAAGGAAAAATCTAATGTTATACCGTATCTATTAAAACATTGAGCCGGGGTGGCCGAGTGGTTAAGGCGGCAGACTCGAGCTCTTTTTTAAAGACTGGAGATCTGCTGGCCCAACGGGCCGCGCGGGTTCGAATCCCGTCCCCGGCGCCTTTTTAAATTTTTCACTATAAGCATCTTTTGATTTTAAAATAATATATTTGTCGTCTGGAGAAAACTTTGGGGGATGAGGAGTGATAGTTTTAATGCCGCATCTTGGGCAAACATTTTGAAGGGTGTAAATTTTACAAACAGGGCATTTTAAAATTAGTGATCTCATAAAGAGTTTTCCTCAACTTTAAAATCTAACGTTAATTCATTTGCCATTTTACGTATTCTTTCTAGTAGTTCTTTAGCAATATTGTTTATTACCTTCGGTTTGGTAGAGATAATTTCTATAGCGTATTTTGGTGCGGCTACAACGTAAACTTTACCTTCAACTTGAAGAGTTTTAAGCGTTTCCTCTATATTTTTGAGAACGTTTTTGATTTTATCAGCACCGCCCTTTTGCGTTGTCGAAAGAGTAAATCGAATAGTTTTTGTATATTGTTTAATTCGTAAAGCTTTTTTTGAGTACTCTGTAAGTTTATTAATAAGATCTTCTTCCAAATTAAGACTTTGTAGAACAGAACTTCCTTCACTAGCAGCCCTTTCGAGTATGCTTAGGGGGTCAGTGAGAGAAAGAAATTTTTCAAGAAGAGCATTTCTTTTTTCTTGTGGAATTTTGTAACTAGAAAAGAATTCTTCAATAGTCTTTAAAAATTTTCTCCTTCTTTTCCAGCTTTTTAAAACTGTATTTCTTTCTTGTAATGTTACTCTTTTCAAAGAAAGATCAATATGGCCTTTAGTTGGATTTACTCTAATAACTCTTAAAACTACTCTTTGTCCAATATTAACAAATCGTTTAATATCGGTGACCCATCCTTGACTTATCTCAGAAATTGGTAGGTATCCTCTTTTACCAGGATAGTTTTCTAGCTTAACATAGACGCCATGGTCAACTATCTCATCTACTTGGGCCACCACCAGTTCATCTTGTTTTGGCCAACCAGCTTCTGTCGAAAGCGTGGACATAAAGCTATTATTCAATTAAGGTGATATTTTGTTTACGGTTTTACAAATTTTCAATTCGCTTAAATCAGGGTTTTAGTTTTGAGTAAAGGGGGGGCAGATTGGCCGAACTTCAGGATCGTTTTAAGGAAATAATTGATTCGTTTCCAAACAAACATGTGTTGGTTTTAGGAGATGTTATGCTAGATCACTACATTTATTCTGATGCAAGAAAAT
>Ga0208429_100095_pt1 | contig 12845 bp, 25 predicted proteins | sample BED_virus_MetaG_FD_187134 | JGI IMG/M metagenome (GOLD analysis project Ga0208429, IMG submission 187134) | Hot spring microbial mat communities from Yellowstone National Park, Wyoming, USA - BED_virus_MetaG (SPAdes) (version 2) | ecosystem: Environmental > Aquatic > Thermal springs > Hot...
ACTATAAATAACCCACACACACACCCACATACACCTATATACAATAATAGAGTGTGTAAAACTAAGACAACCAACACACCATCAACAACAACAACCACCAACTAATTCAAAAACACATAAGCCAACAAATCTTGTTCATATTCAATCTTTCTATATATTGGTTCAACACCAAGAGCCTTTTTAATAAGATTATAAAGACTCCACTCAGTAAAACTATAAATATGAGTCCTATCAATTTTATCGGCATCATTAACACGAGCATTAGGCACAACAACAACAATATCCTTAGCCTTCCTAAGCAGTGTTAAAAGATAATATGGACATTCTAAATGCTCAATAACATGACACAATAAAAAACTATGATTAGTAAACTCATCCTGATGATACTCACAATAACGCACTATATCATCTTCTATTACAGTAGCATTAGGATTATAAACAAAGCCAAACTCAGCTAAATACTTATCAAGATGCTTAGTTGCTTCACACACAACACCATCAATATGCATAGTAACACCAATATCACCACGCGGATAACTACCACAACCCAAATCAATTTTCAAATATGAAGCACCAAAACAAAAATAGCAACAACCAAAGGTATTAAAACAGCGTTCTCTGCCACCTGAATATAATAAGCTCTCTCCAACCGTTTTAAACGCTCATCAAACCAAACATTAATCAATTCTTGGTCTCTATTTGTTCTCACAGCCAAAAAACCATCATCATCCATTACGTCAAATCCTCCATCATATTGTTAAGCTCATTAAACTTATCCTCAACAACATCACCATCTTCACCATCACCTTTACCCACTATTTTGTCATACTCAGCCAAAGCGTTTAAATACACTTGTTGCCATAGAGCCGAATCCTCACTAGTGTTTTGCGCCCTCTTCTCAGCGTATTTAAGCAGTAACTCTAAAAACGGGTATCTTTTCGCCATCCCTCTCTCAACACCTTATCCATCTTCTCCTTTAAATTTCTTACTATTTCATCAATGGTTTTCTTTAACTCTTCATTCTTATACTCAATCCAAGTTAACAACTCTTCAGGTGTATATCTTATTTCATCTTCGGTATAATATTTATGCCCATTCACACACACATAAACAAACCAATTATTCTCTTTCCCTTTCTTATCAAGGATAGTGTTACAATAAATGCATCTAGCTGGTGAACTATGACCATAACTCTTTTTCTGGATATCAGACATACACCTTACACCACTCTAACAACTTAGGGTAAAGCTTAAACATATCGAAACTATTAATATAGCTTTTATCCACACTTTGATTTTTACCTTCATAAGCACTATAAAGCGCTTCTACCGCATCCTCAGGGTTAAAAATATACTCTTTAAAATCAAACTCCTCATACGGATGGATATTAAGCCAATCCTCATAGACATAAGGAACTTTATAACCATAGCTCTTAGGTAATATCTCATTCATAGGTGGAGCATCAACATATATACTAGGTATCCCACAACCTAAGGCTTCAAGTAAAGTTAAACCAAACCCTTCACTTGTTGATAAGTGTATATATAAATCACTTGCCTTATAGCTACCAACAACAAACTCATCAGGTAAATAAGGAATTAAAAAGTATGTAGAACTTGGATAAGCACCCTTCAAATAAAAACTTAATGGTGGTTTACCCAAATCAAGCAAAGACACACTTGGATTATACTTTTGCTTTAGGAGTTTCAGACTCTCAACAATCAAATCTAAACGTTGTCTAGGTGTCCATATCTTATGTAGCATCCACATTCTCTTAGCTCCAAATAGTCGTGGTCTACTTGCCTGTGATATGTTAAACCAACTAAGATTAAAACCATGATAGACAACATCCTCAACTTGGTAGCCTGAATCCACTAGCATATCCCTAGCAAATTTCGAGACCGCTATAATTGGGTGTTTAGGTTTATAGTCATTATAATTATGTTTACCTTCAATAGTTAAATAGAATACAATGTTAGGCAACACATCAAACTTTTTTAAAGCGTATCTCTCACATGCACCTATGAATAGCTCATAATCATAGCTTTTATTCGTTGATGCTGTTAGGTAATCCTCAACAACAACATTATGCCCTAAGCTCCGCCAAACAGTAGCTATTTTATTCGCTTCACGTGTAAGAGACACAGCCTTATGGCAAATAATACGTGTATCCATTTTTTATGTTGTAACCTGTATTTCGTATGATATAGTAAGAGATGAACCGTTAGGAACCGTTATAGGTGTTGGTAATAAGTCGTGGAGAATTAAATAAACCTGATTAGGTAAACCACTAAAACCTCCATCAAAAGCCGCCATTCCTACCTCTGACACCGTTACACTTGAACCAGAATTATTCGTAAACGTCCTACTAACAGTTAAATAACCCGTGTTCGTCGATGTATTTGTTGTAGGACTATAAATATTAACAGCACCATACTGCATTTGACCTGTGCTTGTTCCATTCGGTATTAATATTGATAAACTATAGTCAAGAATAGTTGGTGTTAATGTTCCACTCCCTATTAGTATTCCAAAACTACTATCATTAGCTCCATCATTTACAGCGATACGGTCTCCCGGATTTGTGGTATATTGTGCACCAGCTGTATTTTTACTAGTTATTCCTTGACCTGACAAATTACTATAAAACTCATTTAGAAAACCTATAACAAAGCTCCTACTTCGATAACGCCTATAATAAGTGCATTTACCCCTTTCATCTATCACCTTTATTTTTAAATAAGTTTTAATATTCATTTTTTTAATCACCTACACAGTTATTGTTATAGTGTATACTACTGTAAGCACCTGAGTGTTTCCTAATGTTATAGGTGAAGGTAGCAAATCATGTAGAATAAAATATTTATTACTACCAACATTAATATAAGCTCCAACCTCCGCAACTGTTACATTACCACCAGAACCATTAGTAAATGATTTACTCCACGTAAAACTAGCGCTATTCGTGTTTAAATTAATTATTGGTGTAACCAAACTATCACTGCCATACTCTAACTGACCCGCACCCGTTCCATTACCAATTTGCGATGTTAGACCCGTATCATTGATTGATGGTTTAGTTGTTCCTGACCCAACAACAATATCAGGTGAACCAGCTGGGGCTTTATTTTGAAAGTCATAATTTAACGCATTTAGAAAACCAACAACAAAACTCCTACTCCTATACCTTCTTCTATATACAACTTTGCCGTTTTTATCTGTAACCATAACGGTTAAATGTGCATCTATGTTTGGTTTCCTCATTCTCTTAGTTGTTAACGTAGTTCAACCACCACCTTAGTTTTAATTGTAGCTGTGAAATATATCATTTTCGGTAGGCTTACCCTTGACGAAATCTTAGCGCTCATTTAACTCACACTTGTGCCTACACTTGAAGTTATTGTTCCACCTGTATTTATCGTTGTCCCTATGAGTGGGTCTACTGTCGTTGATGGACTAGCTGTAATGGATTCTGTTGTTGATTGTGTAACACTACTTGTAAGGGTTGGTGTAAGCACAGCTTGACCAAGACTTGGTGGTGGTGTTGGTGATGGTGGTGTCTGTGTGCTACAAGGCGTCAAAGTTGGTATATGCACCTGTGGTAAACTAACGTTAGGTATAGTTATCCTACTCCAATACTTAGTAATACTATTAGTTTGTATGAAACCAGCTATAAAGTTTGAGATAGCACTAGCTATTATTGGAACTGTTACAAGCCCTATTAGTTTCCTACCAAAATGTGTATCTCTACTATTACTTGTGAAGTCTGAAAATATGCTTCTAGCTATTTTTAATTCCGCTGGAGTTGTAAGCACAGCAAATAACACTTGACCAAACTTAGACACAACTGCGTTTTGCACAGTGATAATAAGGCTTTCAGCACTACCTATTATTGTATCAACCCCATTTATTATTGCATTAATAATGTAGTTCATAGCATCTATTGACCTATCAATCAACCAATTCAAAGCATTAATAACAAGATTAACTAAGTCAATTATACCACACCTAATCCAATTACCTAATCCCAAAAGACCGTTACGTATTTCAGTTAGACCAGCACTTAAGAATGAACCTAAAGCACTGAACCCACTCAAAAACGCTTTAACAATACTTTGACCAAAGGCAACAAGTGAAGTATAGAATATTTGCATGCCTTGAACGACTGCATTAAAGATTTGGTTCGCAAAATGAACAATTGAACGTGCTATAAATAGTAGACCACCCCATATCCCTTGACCAACACTAACAATATTGCTAATAAACCCAACAAAAGCATTACATATATCACTGAACGGGAAAGGCAAACTAGAGCATGGACTACTGCTAACACCATAGGCAGGTGTTGGCGCTATGGCTATCGCTATACCACCATAAACAATTGTTCCGCTCTGCGCTTCACTCCAAGTAACAGTGTTACCTACGTAAGCGTCAGATATCCAAGCTATTGCTGTCTCGAAACTTGTTCCCGTAAACGTGCTATCTAAAAGTTCATTGTAAGAGTTAGGTGGTATTAATTCGGGTTCTACTGTGGTTGAACTACTAACATAAGCACCTAGAACACTTATAATAGCGTATCCATGTAGTTGCTGATTACTTGTTAAAGTCATCTGTGCGTTAGCGCCTGTTACTGAACCGTTACCATTGAAGCTAAACGGTATTGGTTGATTAGCATCATAGCCTTTAACGTCAAGTATAGCACTTTCCCCCGTGTCTGACTGTGTTAAAGATATTTGTATTTGCAATATACCGCTTTGACTAGCTATTGTATAGTATGCCTGTGTATTTGTTCCACCACCAGCACTAACTATTTTGTTATAGTTATTACGCTGGTTATCACCTATCGTAGCTACATTAGTAGATGGGTTTTGTGTTGATACTGTAACTATTATTAAGTCTCCAGCTGTAACAGGTTGAGATGTTGAATACTGTATAGCTGATTGGTTCAGAACACCTGAGAAGCCTATCAGTGTTACTTGAACCATTAGCTATTACCTTCACAGCTTTATTATATTGTCAAGGTTTGGTAGAGCTTGGACACTTATACTTAAAATTAACTTATCACCTTGCACACTTACATCCACAACTTGTTTAGCTTGCTCTGTTAAATTAGCTCTAATCTGATTAGCAATATCTGTTAGTGTTATTGATACGACGACTTTGTTGTCCTTCGCCTCTAGTTTCATTCCCCCACTACGCACAAGTTCTTGTATAAAGCTCATAACACACCACTCACGCCAATAATACGCCTAACACAACCATAAATGTTATGGCTCCATCAGGGTTTTTATATAGTTCCTGTGAAAACCACCTTAAAAATTTGGCTAACTCTTCAAGCACTTTTTTAATGAAACTTAAAATATAAATGAAGACTGCGTTCAGTGAAGCAAAAAAGCTTTCTACTCTTGTCTCTCCAACCGCTAATATTTCACTCATATCTATTCAAAAAAAAGAGGTGAAAGACTTTTAAAAAGCTATCGCTACTTCAGTAGAACCCTCTGAACACTCCAGCAAGACGTCTAACTATTCCCGTCCCGATTCTGTAAACCACATAGGCTATACCGCCTAGAATAAGCACTTCAGCGAAAGCGCCAGCGTTCTGTGAGACTGTTAGGGCTACGTTGTCGATGATGTTCAGTATACTGTTTAAGACATCGGTTATTACCGTTGCAATTGTTGGTGCAGAACTCATTTTTTACACCACTGAAACCTTATTACTTAGCGTATATATAAATTTAATGGTGATAAATGATTGGAGAACCAATCGACGGTGAAGGAGCAGTTTACGAATCAAACTATGACAAAAGAAGAGTGGGAAAAAACAGTCGAGAAGGTGGCAAATCAGACGTATCAGCAATTCCTAGCGATGGGGTTGAGGACAGTGATAAAGGTAACACCACAATACGCTCTGATAGGGTTCAGGATACAGGACTTAGCGAAAGCGATACAAGAACGCTCAGAGAACAAAGTGATAGTTCAAGCGAAAGCGAAAGAGTTGGGTCTGTGGATAACAATATTACCCAACAAAAACAACAAACAGTAGTAACAGATATTACACGTGTAGATGTTGAATGGTCTATTTTCCTGCTACAAAAGTGGTATAATAGTAATGTTGAGTTCGCTGAAGCTATAACTCATGGCTTACCTGACCTTAGAATGAGTAATAATTTCAATGTTGGCTTAGCTGGATTACCTGATATTAGAGCTATACAGCAAGATGCACTTAGAAAGTTACAGCAAAAAGCTGAAAGTGATGTTACAATAACAAAACCAATTATGCCTACACGTGAACCTATCCATCCATTTTTACGTAAACTAGTTTCAAAAATACGTGTTGGCGATGATTATGACGTTGATATATTAACTACAAGCGATATACAATATCTTATAACCATTATTAATCGCTTCGCTACACTGCAACTAACAGTAGCACAGTCAATAAGAACACTTCAAACAAAAGTGAAAGTTCTGCCTAAACCCAAACAAGCTAAAGTTGAACAAACACAGATGAAACAAAAAGTGGTGTCTTCAGATGAAGAACTAGAAAAAGAGTTAGAGAGTATTAGTCATGAAGAGACTCATGACTAATTTTTTTTACGCTTGACCACCTGCGTATCTCTCTCCGCCAAGTAGGTCAGCTATACGGCTAAGAACACCATTGTCTAGCCCTTTGTCTTCGTTAGACCAATAGTCTAACCATTCGGTAACACTCATTTTCCCATACCTAAGAACTTTACTAACAAATTGCACAGTAGCGCTATGATATAGACCATACATCATTTTAGGAACACCTTCAAGGACATTAGAGTCCTTCACTTTCATCCAGCTACTGTGTAGCTCACCAAAACCCGCCTGCCACTGTGCTAACTGTGCTGATGCTGTGCGTCTAGCTAACTCATCGCTTCCACTCATACCCTTATGCACAGCATAGGCTTTTTCCTCATATCTAGGGTAGGTTGTTCCGTTTACAGTCCTTGTCTTAGAGACCATGTTTTACACCACTTTTTATTATTTTCCGAATTATAAAAGTGTTTCGGTTCTACTTGGGTATGATATGGTATGACATCCCCTATATATAGGGTTATTTAGGCGTTTTGATTTAATAGCGAAACACCTAAATTATAATTAAACATATCATTGAGGAGGTGCAATATATGAGTTCTCAGACAACACCACCAAAGAAGAGGCTAAGCGCTAGGATTGTTCGGGCGTTTTTTGTTGGGTTAAGTGTTGGGTTTGCTGGTGGTTTTGGTGTCTATCTGTTGGCTTTAGCGGTTAACACTTTAAGTAACACAGCCGTTCTAAGTCCACTAGCCTTTTTGTTGTTGGTGTTAGGGTTCACAACCGTAGCAAGTGTTGGCATCGAACTAAGCAAAGACTTAGCTAACGACTAACGACCCCCACCCCTTTTTTTTCTGATATAGCTAAGCTATAGCAACTTCATTTGGTCTATTTTTGGTCTATGGTTTGATGACTTTTTTGCTCGTAAACAACACATCAAATATTGTTAGTCCACTTCTCAACCTTAACAAGTCCATGTGTATACGGTTCACATCATCGCCTAAATAGTATCTTAGCTTTATAGCGTCGTTTATGTGAATTCTTTGTTTGAGCTTTATGCGGTAGTGGTATCCCTTATTAGTCTCATAAAAACGTAATTCACCTAAGTTTTTTGCGTTTATTTGCACAAATAAATTAGGTAGCCATCTTTTAGTGTCTATGTCTACACCTATCTCATCAACATAAATATTTCTATTGGTATAGCTCATGTTCTTGTATCACCACAGTTTTACTAATTTTGTATTCAGCTGAACTTTCAGTTGTAAATATTTCACCATGACTATACCACGCTTCAAGTGTCCAAAATTGGCTATATTGTGGATAATAAACATCTGTAACTTCTGTTCCAATTATATCGAATTCTATTATTCCTTCAAGCCAACTACCTTTATCAGTGTTAAAGAATTCTTCTAATGCTTTTTCGTTTAGCTTGTCTTCTACATCTCTATTTAGTATTGGTCTATCTGGATTAGTGTAATCTATTTGGTCAAGTCTAATGTATCCCATTATGTTTATTTCGCCTCTTACACTTCTATTTTCTGGATACTTTCTAGCATCATAGCTTATGTGTTTAGCGTGTATGACTTTTACATAAGCACAGATAAAGTTAGTTACTATTCTACCGTTTATCCTATTGTAAACTTGAAAATTTATTACTGTTACGTATTGTGTTGAATTTTCTACGTATTCTTGTGAACGTTTACTAACAAACCTACCCGTATATATATTTCGTGCATATTCTAATTTTCTTATTGCGTATCGTCCAAGTGTAATGTTCTCAAGTATTTCTTTACTTGGCTTATGGCAATAGTATTTAATTAAACCGCTCATATTTAATACTTCACCACTTTAACTTGGACTCTAACACCATCAACAATAATGGTTTTGCTTTTAATGTTATACGATTCAAAAATGTGGTATAGTAGTCTAGCATAGTTTCGTGCATCGTCTTCATGTATCATGGCTACATACTCATCGTCATAAAATATGGCTAAATTATTGGTATCCAAAGATTTTTTGATTTTAAACTTACCAATTTGTGCTATTAGAACCCATTTTTTCGTCTTGGATATCTCTTTAATCTCTTTGGGTAACGGTATATCCGTCTTTACGCTTAGATGTGTTCTAGACTTTGTAATTTTGGTTGTCGTAAGTTTTGTTTTGTTGAGTTCAATAAAATTAATATTGGTGTTAGGGCTATCAATATCGACAACAAAAGTTTTGCGTTTTGGGTTTTGGTTCATGACGAGCCAAACCCAAAACGCACGGGGGTTAAAAAAAGGTTTTTGAGTGAAGTTATATGCTGTGTGTTCCAAGTATTATTTGCGCTATTAGTTCTCTCGACTGTAATACTTGTTCTTGTTCTTGTTCGTTTTCACTTTCGTAAAATGCTTTATCAAGCATCGCTTTTACTATCCATGACAACAAAGCTACGTCTTCAGCATAGCTAAGGTTATCAGTGTTCAAGACATGCAGTATTCTTATGGCTGTGCGAATCATCTCTTCTTTTTTCTCATGGTTTTGTATTTCCACGTTTTTGCACCTTTTGTATTGCGTCTTTATACGGAACATCCCTTAGACAGTTTGGACACTTGATATAAATTGTTCTGTTTCCACGATAGAACCACACATAACCACATCTTGGACACTTTGCTTGTTCGTATTCATGTGTGGGCATAAGGCTTCACACTATATCTAGTTTGCTGACCTTGACCTACCCTAATCAACACGAACTTTGGGTTTTTGGTGTCAAGGTATGTTTTCAATATCTTTTGTAGCAAAGTTGGTGTAACGCTTAACATGTATTCTTGGTTATCTGTTTCGCTTACCACAAATATGTTATACTTGAGTGTTCTAGAGTTTTTGTCTTTTTCGGGTCTTTTTTCAGTTTGTAACACTAGAACGTTTTCGCCTTCTTTTGGACGGTAATATGGAACACCACCACGCTCTCTTATCTGCTCTTTGGCTTGCTCCACCACTTCATTGTATAGCTCAGTCCAGAAGCCGATAACTGAGCTATCACTTTGGCTTTTTTCTTCTTCTTTTTGTGGTTTTGGCATCCAAACCACCAAAACCAATAATAACATTGTTGCTTATAAGCTTTTCTACAACCAAAACACTTTTATGTTTGTTAGTGATATGACATCCCACACACTTAGGGGTATGATGGGCTGTGTCGTTGAAAGAGATTGTTGAAGTCGTGGACAGGTTGAATGCTATTGCTTTTTCTGTTAGAAGCGGTAAGTTGATAAAGGGTAAAATGCTTCAATGTGATGTTTGCGGTAGATATTATAGTTTTGAGTTTTTCGCTAAGCATAAGTGTATTCATGCTACAACACCAATATCAGAAATTCAAACAATTCTTGATAGACTTAGGGAAAAAACTAATGGTGATTTTTCAAGGTTCAAACACTTCACTTTTGAATCCGCCTATAATGAATGGTTAGAGCAAAACAAAACAGAGAAAAAGAAATTAGTAAAAAATGATTAACAAGGCTAAAACAAGGGAAAAAAGGATAACAAGAAAAAGTTTTAGTTTGTTTTTAGTTGACAATTTGTTTACCCCAAAAGCGTTTAACAGCCCTTTTTTGTAGCTCTTCAAGTTTGGTTTTACGTGCTATTATTATTCCACATCTACGACACTGTAACAAATAATTACGATATTCGTCATGTCCATAAAAAATAAGGGGGTATGCCCCACATCGGGGACAAATAGCATAAGCACTTAGACCAATTACTACCCATTTTAAATTCAATTCAATCAACTCTATGGTTCTGCGGTCTTTGGTGAAATAGTAAATACTGACCTGCTTGTATGGTTATTGGCTCGTGGTCATCACTTGTTATAACTGTTTCTTTTGGAATACTAATAATTCTTCTTTCACTACCTAGCGGTATTACGTCTAGTGTTTCGTTTATTTGATGATTGAAAAACACTAAGCGTTTACGGGAACTATATAAGTAATTTGGAAAACCAAATTCCCCCTCTTTCTCTAGTTTGAACACTTTAAGGTGTCCCTGTGTAGCTACTTCAGTAAGCGATAAAGTAGCTACTTGTTCAAAATAGAGTTGATGCTCAGGCACTAGTTTAACATACCAAACAAGCCGTTCACCCGTGAACCGTGCAACACTTGGCACATATTTGTTTTCAAAGATTGCGCCTTCAATCTCCTGCCAAAGACCACGATTTACTTCGTAATCCTTAACAGTGTATACCATATTAGTTTGCGTTACATCATAAAGCGCTAAGTATTGATGACCGCTTAAGGTCTTATCACTATTAACGACAATAGTAAATGGCATCTGTGTCTTTTTTAAGAACGCTATAACTTTTTCACATTGAAAGTTAGTTAAAACCTCAATCGACTGCTTAGCGATATAATAAATTGAGTCGTTAAGTTTGATGTAATAACCTTTTTGCAGAATCCCTAACGACATACCATAGCTGATATCTAGAACAATTCGATATATTGGTTGAGGGTCATACGCTCGAGTTAAATCGGGGGTAAATGGAAGACCTAACTGAACTTTTTCAGTTCCACTTAAAATTTCGGATTCACTCATGCTTTATCACCTATTGGACGCACCACAAGTAAGTCGAGCTCTTCAGCTTTACCCATGACCACAAAAAGCCCGTATTCCCTATTACACAATACATCTTGTCGTGCGTATTTCCATTTTTTGTGATGGCTGTAAACTGTGAAATGAGTATAGTCGTAGTTACCCATACCCCTATATACTAGGCGCTTGGCGATAAAAGAATAATGCCCCCTATGAGAACATAGGGGTAACATTTTTTTGTTTTGCGTTTCGCTCATGCTACTCACCTTTAGCAAACTTAACTAAGAGAACATCAGGAACGCCGATAGACTCTATTTGGTGGATTCTATCCCAATAAAATAATTCTCTGACCACTTGGAAATACAAAGTAGTGTTGTTTTGGAACAATACATAATAGTTAAACGTGTTTTCGCCCTGCTCTAGTTCGCCCAAATACACTAATCTGCCCTGTTTCGGTATTAGTTTAATTGTTGGACTTGCTGGGTCATGACTTACATGGTTGCACTGCTGATTGGTGCAACCCTCACTTTCTCCACTAATAACTACTGTAAATATTTCTTGTAGCTCTTCATCAACGCTAGGTCTCCAAAGCTCAATTCCTTCCGCTCTCATGTTTTGAACCGCTTTTTGAACCCGTGCCAAAAAGTCTTGCGGGATACTTTGAGCCGTAAGGCTCGAACCCGCACCGCTGTCGATAAAACCCGAAAGGTTGTTTGCGGTCATGATTGACCATAAACAATAATGTTAGTGTTGTATTTAAAGTTTTTGTTTGTTTGTTATTCTTGTTTATGCTATTTTAAAACAAACAATATGTCAAATAGTTTTTTAAAAAATTAAAAAAAAGAAATTAGTAAAAAATTACGAAAAGAGCTAAAAGAAGAGAGAAAAGTATAGCGAAAAAAAGTTTTAGTTTGTTTTTAGCTGTCAATTTTAACTAATCACCACAACATTATACGTGCATAGAAACAATCCGCTAATTGCTTCATGGCTTTTTTGTTGCGTAAGAGTTGTTTGAATGGGTTAGGGTTTTCACCCCATTCTTTTATTGCTTTTTCAACTAGTAGCTTTGCCTCAACTTGATATGCACCTTGTATTGTTTCAACCGCATAAGCTACTTCACTACTTGTATCGTCATATGTTATTACCGCAAATCTACATACTTGTGTGTCAGCTATATATACGTATATGTCTCCACCCCCCTTAACCTTAAAGGAAAAAATGGGGTTGAGTTGTGATATGTTTTTTACAATATTGTTTTTACTCATGCTTTTCACCCATTTCGCTGTCATTTTCGTTTAACTTGTTTAGTTTTCTTGTTTGCACAATTTTATACGATTCAACCAATAAACGCCTTTTAAGGCTATTTAGCTCATCCACTATATCTAAAATTTCATCTATTGTTATACCTATTTCACCTTCTAGCATTAGCCTATAAGCTAAATCAAACAACTGCGTGGTTTTGTTGTTCAACACTAGTAAACTATGTTCTAGTTCAAAGGAAGCATCTACTAGCCGATTATCTATGTTTATTGCTTTTTCCCTTAATTGGCTTACTTCAAAAATTGGGTTGCCAAGCCCTTGAAGACTTTCTTTTTCGTTTTCTTGTTTTTGTGCGGTCATGTTTGACCATTAAAAATATTGTTGTTGTTGCTTTTAAGCATTTTGTTTATTTATTGTTTTTGGTTATGTTGTTGGTTGCATATCGCTTTTTGTTGGATTTTTTT
>Ga0208429_100100_pt1 | contig 12289 bp, 25 predicted proteins | sample BED_virus_MetaG_FD_187134 | JGI IMG/M metagenome (GOLD analysis project Ga0208429, IMG submission 187134) | Hot spring microbial mat communities from Yellowstone National Park, Wyoming, USA - BED_virus_MetaG (SPAdes) (version 2) | ecosystem: Environmental > Aquatic > Thermal springs > Hot...
GGTGGCGGATTTAGTATTATAACAAATTTATTTTATTACTAATAACGCTTAGCGATGGACCGGGTTAAAGATTCAGGTTAAAGTAAGTAAAATGAGGACGGAAACCTTTATTAAGCAGCGTTGAGGATACCTATTTGACCCACATGGAAAAGAGATATATCTCTAAGTGGGAAGCCGATAAAACAAAGGAAGAAAAAATCACGCTTTCTCTCAAGCCCGTGGAAGTATATGGGTTGGCTTGGGAAATTGGGAAAGAACATTTATTATCTCAATGGTTTAATGAGGTATTGGAAAAGGCTGAGAAGAAACTGCAAAAATATGGCGATATTGAAAATCATGAATTATATGAGGTGTTGTTTATAAGAGAAATTGTACGGAGTATTCCGCAATCATGGCATAAAGAATTACTTTTAAAATTTGTAAATGAATATGCAAAGAAAAACAATATAACTTTTGGTGATGATGATGAGTGAACAAAATCAGAATGTAAACAAAATCACGGTTTATAAGCGTGATAAATGGACGTCTGGGTCTTACTTTAAGCAATTTGTGTTCGCAATTGATTTATCGAATGGGCAATCTTTGCCTGTTTGGAGAATTCTTAAGGTTGATTGGTCGGATAAGTATAACAATAAAGAACACGTTATGGCTACTGTCGGTAGAGAGTTAATGGTTAAATTAAGAGGATATTTGTTGAAGGATATTGCCATAATGTTTAGCAGTAAGACAGGTAAAAAACGTGTAAGCGTTAAGTATTACGGAGTATCGCCTGAAGGCATGGTGGAAGGACTAAAGGTGAGGAAAGAGAAAATCGATGATAAATGGTATGATGTGGTTTTAATAGATGATAAAAAGGTAAAGATTAGTAAGGATAAAATAGAAATCGAAAGATTTACTACTTAATTTAAGGCGTGTTTTTAATTAAGATTTATTGTTTCTTTTCTTCCTGTGGTTGCGCCGTTATGGTTCTCGCATCCTTAGCCACAGTGACACCACCAATGCCCGCTAAAAGACCGTTGGTGATTGCCATGGTGCTGGACACTTGTTCCAATATAGCGGCATTAGCATTAATCTCTCTAACCACCGCCTCATTAAACTTCCATCCTTCCTCCCTATGAATTATCATGTCTTGGATTAGTTGGTTATTGAGAGCGGTTTCCGCAGCATGTTCATGCGAGCGATCCCACCACCTGAAGACTATGATGGTGAGTAGGATAGCGGTTAAAAAGACGGCTACAAATAAGAGCATTGAAAAGGCGGGGTTTCCTATTGCATATGACCAAAGGTCGGGAATTGCGTTCATAATTCTACTTTATTGTCGAAATATAAATTATTAGAGTCCGTCAAAAATATCCTCTAAATCCTTTATTCTATCCTTGAGTTCTTGGACTTCCACGCTAATTTTTATAATTTCCTTATAATTACGGTATTCTATTCCCGTGAATAGCGACCATAAGGTAAGGATTATTGCGATAAGGCTAAGCGTCATTTGGTCTATCATTCTCTTCCCCTCGGTCTGGGTTTCTCGATATGATTTTCTCATATGCCATTCCAAAGGCATATTTGATTTTTCCCTTTAAGATGTGTTCCACTATTTCTTGGACTTCCTTTTCACTGAAATCAATCCAACCAATGACATATTTTTGCCCAATATACTCGGCTTCCCACTTTTCATCCTCAAAAATGAAGTAAATCACGCTGAGAATGTCACCGTTCTTATTTTGGTTTAGGGCAAAGCGAGTTATTCCGTTAAGGCGCACGTGGAAATCAGGATATTCCCCTTCAATCTTCCCAATTCCATAACGGATCTCTGCCTCATAAAGTAGGCTACTGTTTTTTGTTGAATCCTTTTCTTGATTATAGATAATTACCTCACTAAACATATTATCGCCTCGTGGCTCCCATTTTCTCAAGTGCCTTATCGATTTCCTCTTTAAGGTTGAGTAATGCGGTTGGGCCTCCCGACTTAGCGATTGCGTTCACCAAGTCTGGGAATGGAATTTCTCCGTAAATATTAATGATTAATTTATTATTGGTCTCTGTTGGCTTGAGTATTGGCGCAGTGTTATGAGTAGTTAGCGGCGCAATATTGAACTGTGGCCTGCGAATTACGTCTGACATGAGTGAGAAATAAAGAGTAGATTTAAATTATTACAGAATAAAGATTAATAATAGGGTTATGACGATTGCTCCAATCATTCCGAGAATGAACCAATTTGTAAAGGATATTTGGGCTTCCTCTGCAAGCACCACTATATCGTTTAGGGCTTGGCTCCATATGGGCCTGCCTTCCTCTGACGCAATCCAATTATATGCGAATGATGGCGAGTAGCCCTCATTGCGTAGAGCGGCATAAGCGGTGCTGTCTTTAATTGGATTATTTTGGAAGAATTGGTTCATTTGAATGATTGCGTTTTCATCTACTAATGGGGCAATGAGTTGAGCGGCCTCTGATTGGGAATATCCCAAATTCTCTAAGGCGTATTCTGCCCATATGGTATTTAATGGGGCTAGACTCATAAAATCACCTACAATAGTTTAATCGCAATGATTAGGGCAATGACTACGACAAAGGCTAGTCCTAACCACATAAGCCATGATTTTAAGGTGTTTCCTAGGGCAATGAAAGGCGCACTAATTGTTTTGGTGACTGCGTTAGCCGCCATTGATGGAAAACTCGATATGCTAGGCAATTGTGGATATGTATATGCCCACGGAATTCCATCTACATAAGTTAAACCATTCTCTTTATTTAATAGGGCTCCCGCTTGTTCTAATTTGTTAAACCAAGACATATTAGAGCGGCCTTATTATTCTTCCTTGAGTCGGATTATTTTGGAATAACTGTAGGTAACTGCTTTGCGGTGTCCAGTAATGGACTGACCCACCACCTGAACTCGAGACTATATGTCCGATATATGTGTTGGGAACGACATACCATTCATTCACGTAATTTCCCTGTGCATTCTCAGTTTCCGTCACGGTTAGGTTTCCTAACGTTCTTTCAATAGTCTGCAGTGGATTGCTTCCTGTTTCTTCCTCTTGGAATTGGTTCATAGCCTGTGTATTGTTCAGGTATGGGGTTAAGGCGTTTTGTAGAGACTCGAGAGCGGATTGCGGTGAATAAAATCCTTTAAGGTATTTCCATAACAGGTAGGCTATAATCCCTATTCCCCCTATGGCGGCGACGGCAATAAGCGTCTTATTCATTTACTTCCCCTTAAAAGACTACTGGGCCCTTATATCCTCTCGGAATGAACATAACATTAATGTTAAACGACTGGGTCACTGCGCTGCTGCCATTAGCCGCTGCCGTTATGAAAGCGATGCTGAGTAGCCCAGATGGATTTATGACTAATGGATTATTCCTCATGCTTAGCCTGCCCGATCCATAAGTCCTCTGCGTCTGCGATAATGGCCCGAAACTCTGGCCTTGACTTATGTTATTCACCTTAAATTGGACAAATCCATCCACTGCAGGCGTTGCCGTCACGAATACGTCATATATGAGTAGGTATTGGTCTGATGGTAAGGGAACGGTGGTGTATTGCGTGCCCGAGGACATGTCCGTGGTTATGGTGGCGCCTGCAACGTAACCTGCTGCCGCAGATGCAGGAATACTTACTGAAGCGACCCACGCCTGCACGTAAGGCGCAGTTGCTTTCACAAATGACATCCTATATCACCCCGTATGAACGGAGTAGGAGCACTAAGACCAGTGCTCCTATTACTATGAGTCCTATTTCGATCTTTCCCATGGAAAACATGGTATATTCGATAAATAAATTATTATGGTTTCGTTCTTCCGAATTCGATGTTTCTGGGGTCATACATGTCAATGACGGCATATTCAAATCGATGCAATTGATTTACCAATTCCTTTACATCGAAATCCAACATGCCTTGGAGGTATTTTATGTCGTTAGTGTTTCTAATTTCGAATAAGACTAATTTCTGGGCATTACTTAATAATTCCTTATTGAGTAAGCCAACTTGCCTGACCGTGAATAGTCCACCTTCCTCAAAGTTTCTGCCTTCCTGTAGCCAAATATGCACGTAATAATCAATCCCTCTTGGGGGAATGTAGTGGTCAATCTCATCCACTGCCAGAAAAATGGGAAGCCTGTTTTCCACAATAATCCTAATTAGGGCATTGAATTCGGACGGAGTCCTAAGGTGCAAGCATTCCTTCGCCTTAACCTTACATTTCGCCTTTATTTTCCCCAACGGTGGAATTGCCGCTAGGTGCCCCACTGGGTCCACTACGGTCATTTTGAACCGACTCTTTTCTATCAGTTCTTTCATTAATGTGGTTTTTCCCGAGCCCGACATTCCCAGAATTACTACCTTTTCCCACTTCTTTACCTGCATTGATTAATGAAAAGGTTTCAGATTTATTTAATTGTCGCTTATCATTCCACTCTTTCAAAATTCTACTAACATAGGCTAAAGAAACGACGGCTAGGGGCATGTATTTATAGTTACTACTAAGGCTTTCTGCTATATCGCTCTCAAGGGGTTTAAGAGCCGTGACCCATGCCTCTGCCTCTCCGTCCGTAATCTCTGCCGATTTTAGGCCAGTGGCCTCCGCAATAATCTTACTAAGGTATTGTATTATACTTATTAATTGCCGTGACCATTCCACGGTTGGCGCCGCATTTTGTTCTTGGGTTGATTGGTTTATTTCCTGTTCTAAAAGGTCGCCTAACGACGGGCTCACAGACATTTCAGTATCGCCTCTACCACTTTCTTATCCTCTTCCTCTTTTAATGCCTCTATCACTTTTAGATAGAATTGTTTCGAAATCTGCGTCATCAAGGATTGGGGCAATAAGACACCGAAATTATCGATGAAATCCTTTTCCTGACTCTTGACTTTATTTATTAAATCGGTTTTCTGTTCCTCCGTCAGTAATGGCTCTAGGACATTTCCAACGCACCGCAATTGTTCCTTTGATAATCGTTTTATGATTTCCCGTGGCGTTAGGACTGCGTATAATTCATCTTTCATTCCCACGCACCTCCGTTATTTTTCCGTAGGTTCAGTTTAGCCAATATTGGTTGGATATAATTTTGCAAAAACGGCATGAGTAGTATTATGCCCGCAATTACTGCGATTAATAGGTATTCCTTCCATCCACCTTTCTTTTTATTCTCTGCCTTATTCTGGGCTAGGGCTTCCCCAAAGTCTTCCTTATCCTCTTTTCCTTCCTCTTCCTTTTCCCTTTGTTCCTGCCTCTTCCTCCGCATGTATTCCCTCATGTATTCCCTCTTTCTTTCTCTTTTTTCCTCTTCCCTTTTTTTCTCTTCCTTGTTAGCCTCAGTGTTAGGCGTGTTAGTTTCCGTGTTAGATTCGCTCATAGGCTAATTTTTTATACAGGTAATTAAATTATTACTTATGTTAAGAGATATCTTACGTAGACGGGAAAAGAAATGGTTGATAATGAATCATTATATTTCATACTCGAGGACATTTAAGGCTTATTTCTGCGAAGTCTGTAAGGAAGAGGTGGAAAATCCAGTCCTACATTTTTGGACTCAACACCATTTAATTTGGTTACGGGCTAGGGAATATGCCATGAACCTCAAGAGAATTGATGTAGATGCCTCTTAACGTAAGGCATAAAGATAGACCAAGTCAATCACGGTGACCATGGCGATTGCCGTGGCTATTCCCGTCCAATTTTGGAAGAGAATGGATAGGACTAATCCAAATAAGAGAGATAAACTTGACGCTAAATAGAGATATTTCATGACTGTTCCCTTATTTTCCTTATAAAGGGTTTCCACAGTTAGCGGCGAAGATAAGAACGTGGAAAAGACGTAATCCGAGAATAAGGCGTTAAGCGCCACGTTAAGCGCAGTGATTATGCGAGCCATATAACCACCAACGCAATAATTCCTATAATTATATAGTATACTAAATTGGATTTATGGGTTGTTGGTGCAGTGGGTTGAGTGGCCACCTGCCTTACTGGCGCCGCTGCAGTGACTGTAGTGGGTTGAGTATGTTTAGATGTTGATTCCAACGCTAATCCAATTTGTTCATCTTCCCCTAATTGAGAGATTGGAACACATTCATTATTCCACGGCATAGTTATGCATTGCGATGAATTCTTATTGGTTGGCTTGGATTGAGTCGGTATTCCCGATGCAGGAACGGTCATCCACGCATATTCCCCTAGGCTAGGTTGATAGGCCCAGACCTCATATGTTCCATTATCATTTTGGATAATGCGTGATAAACCATTAGGTGGGTTCACGTTACATGCCTTAATCCCATTATAATTAACGCATGGCATGGATTATCACTAATATTATTACTATAATTATTATCGCCTCAATTTCCTAAGAGTTAGGGCCAACCTAGCCCTTTGTCCAATCTTCCCCTTCCTTTTTGATAATTCCCTAAGGACTTCCACCTTAATAGTGCCCCTCTCCGTGAAACCTTTTTCCCCATATTTCCGTTTAACGTATTCCCGTAATGCGTTCTTCCTTTTAACGGCATGTTGTATCCATTTTTTTCTCATAAGGCTATCGCCAAGACTATACCCAAAATTATTAGTGCTACTAAATACCAATAAGAATAAAAGAATTGCATGATTACATCGGTTTTAGGTATCGCATTAGTCGCCGCATTCAAAGTATAGACCTCTACTGTATTAGCCTGACCCGATGCCGTTAATATCTGAACCTCATTATCATATTCCTCAATACTCGCTACCTCTGATGGAGTGGCGTGTCGTGGAATGCCTTCCGTGACGCAATTCGTGATTACTCCCTTTGTTCCCAACTCAGTGAGATTAATGGAACAGACCACCTCACTCGCCTCACTTACCGAATTGAACCACTAAGGCATAACCTGGACCGCCTGTGCCACCTGCCCCACTGTTTTGCGAAGAACCGCCTGCCCCACCACCGCCACCACCTGCCCCAATTCCTCCTGTACCACCATTAGCGCCTGCTGTTCCCGTAGTGCCAACCGATTGTTGGGCTCCCTGCACATAAGTAAAGACTGGATTACCGCTTAATGCCGCATAAAGGTATAGGGTTGGGGCTCCCGACGCTACTGAAACCGACCCATTAGCCGCACCACTGGCGCCACCTCCCCCACCTCCCCCACATGTGAAATAAACACTACCATTCCAACCCAAAGTGGAATTTCCTCCCGTTTTGCCCGCATTAGCAGTTGAAGTGCCTGCTGAGACGGATGCGCCGCCTGCCCCACCTGCGCCAACCGTAATAGATAACGACCCAGTCGTGTTTGGTGGAATGATTCCCACCATTGCCGCACCACCATAACCTGCTACCCCAGCACTGCCCTCGCCATTACCCGATGAACCACCACCTCCAGCCCCAATTAAAACCACCAAGGTATAAAGACTTTCATTTAAGGTGACGGTATAAGAACCAGGTGTAGCCGTATCCAGTAAAGCCTTAGAGTAAGATGGTGGTGGCACAGGAAAAACCACGTTAAATTGATTCGATAGGGGAAAGACCACGCTCATATACTCACCTCATACATATACTGCTGTTATGGTTACAAATACAGTAATGCTAGGCGATGTTCCACCAACTGTAGCATAAAGCAAAATACCTCCCAATGGTGAATTAACTGACATAGTGTATATTCCTGGTGATGTAATTGTTCCCGTTGATGCGTTGGGCAATGGCACCCAATAGAAATTAGCATATGAAATAGCATTTGATGGCACTGCCCCACCTGAAGAAACATAAGTATACAATTGAAAACTAACACTAGGAGAAGTGCCGCTTAAAGCATCTACGTCTATTACTGTTGTGCTTCTAGTCATTACGGTGACATTACCTGTATAAGGCGAACCGTTAGATATAACAGATATAACAACACCGTTTTCCGTAATTGTAGTATTATACCATCCAATATAACCATTAAATGTGCTGGTATAATCAATATGATTCACATCCACAGGCTGCGCCACGCCATTAAAACTAACGGCTTGCACCGATGGTGCTCCCACCACGCTCATTTTAGGCGTCCCCAGCAAGGTTGAAGATGTGGCTAGGTAAGCCACCACGTTCGGATTTTGTCCTGCCTGCACATTTTGTATCTGCGCCAATGGAATGGATTGTAGTTCAAGGGCTTGACCCGCATTTAATGTAGTCGTGATTTGACTGTTGTTTCTAAAAAATAATTTAAGGACTGCTTGTTCTGACCCACCGTTCACTATTATGCCGTGAACGTATTGCCTGCCATCCCCAATCTTACGTGGTAGATTATCCGAAAGTTCTAACTCAATGGCGTTAAGGTCTTCCCCTAACCGAGTGAGAAACCGCTCTAAATCACTCATATATCACCACCATTAAGAGTAGAAATAAGACGGCAAATAAGTCTTGACCCTTCCAAAAGGCTAAGACGGCAAATAAGCCCGTCAAGATAAGAAGGAAATCCTTTTTCTCTAAGCCATTCCCTTCCTCGCCATCCTCTGACCAATTCATAATCCTCAATGACATGAGTAAACTATCTATCTTTAACATAAATTATTATCATTACGTGCCCGTAACCATTTCGATGCCGTAATATACCGTTAAACATATAAACCATTTAATTGTATTTATTCTATGCATAATTATGCCGAAATAATCGAGAGAATGATAACCGAAGATGTTTATACTCAAGAAAATCCTGAAATAAATGAATTAAATGTTTTTTCCGTTTCCACGTTAGCCTATGCGATGGAAGAACAGGTTAAGAAAAAATTCTCTCAACCAAAATATGACGTAAAGACCAATTTAGTAATGTTCCGTGGAAAGGCCATCCATGAGTGGATACAGACCCGTTTTCGCATGAGTGGTTGGATTCCCGAGTATAAATTAGAAAAAACACTGCCTATTGAACCTATTACCTTAAATGAAAAGGAATATAATCATATAAAAATAATCGGACATGCCGACCTCTATAATCCAACCGATAACGTCGTGATAGAGATAAAGACCACGGAAACCGCTCATAGTATAATGCCCTACCACCTCTTACAAGCGGCGTTTTATGCCCATGAGTTAAACGCTCAAGGCGTCATTATTCTAATTAATAGTCACAAAGTAATTCAAAGAAATTTAACGTCCACGGAAATAGAGAATGGTTATAATGAAATAATAAAGCGAGCCAACTTGGCGTGGAAACAAATACTAACTAACATTGCACTATGGTCATGGAATGAAACGGTAATCAAAAACGCCATATGGTGATAGTAATGACCGATAAACGAAAACAGTGGCTAACAATATGGAATAACGTGATTAACGCAAAAATAAACTATAAGGAAGCCAAAATTAGTAAATCCACTAACCAAATCGTTAGGGAAGCACACATCCGAAAGCAAACTGGATTAGAGTGGATTAGGAAAGCCGAAGCCATCCGCTACTTGAGAGAAAAAGGCATCCCCACTAAAGAAATAGTGAATTATTTCCAAAATCAAGGAATACCAATAAAGGAAGCCGATTTAAGGAAAATAAAGCCCCAAGGAAATTATGTTAAGGAAATAAGTAAGGAAGTCAAGATTAAGGATAAAGAATTCAAAAAAGAACTGATAAAGGAAAAGGTAAAAAACGAAATAATTGGAATTGATGCCCACTTTAATCCAAGGAAAAAGAAAGGCGGGGAAGAACCATGGCAAGAAATACTGGAAATGTATTCATAGCCTTTGATACCGAGACCTATAAAGGAAACGTGAAAATCCTATGCGCCTCAGACGGGCAATGCATAGAGCCCACTCACTCCGATTACACGGTTGAACTGCTGCAATGGCTTTATGAAAAAACGAAAGATAAGGTTGGATTCTTTTTTAATATAGAATATGACATGGCTGCAATACTGAAGCCGTGGATATTAATCCATAAAATAGAAATGAAAGATGGTTATGCATATAAGATTGGTGACTTTAAGGTTAGGCAATTCCCCAACAAAGCCTTTACAATTAAGTATAGAAATAAGAAAGCGGCATGGTTCTTTGACGTCGCCAACTTTTTCACTATAAATTTCACTTATCGGAGCCTCGATGATGTGGCTAAGGAATTCCTAGGCGAAAAAAAGAATAATGAAGAATTGGGAATAGACCGTAAAGCAATAGGTGAACAGTTAGGTTATTACGAGAAACATAGAAACCTTATAAGGAAATATTGTATTAATGATGCCGCTTTAACAGAGAAACTAGCCCGATTACTTAGCGAAATGTTAGAAAAATTAGGCTTTCCCACGCCTAACAAATGGTTTAGTAAAGCCTCAATATCAAAAGAATTCTTAAAACTAGTCTGGTCAAATAAGAAAGAACCTACCCTAATTAGGCATATTGTAAAAAGCGCTTACCGTGGTGGTATTTTTCAGACCTATTTCCTAGGTCACTTTGATAAGGTTTATGATGTGGATATTAATAGCGCTTATCCTTTTACCATGAGTATATTGAAGGAATACACTCAGGAAGTAATTCATGTTAAGAGCGAAAATGAATTATTTGAATTAACAAAAAGACTAACTGGGCTAACTGTTAGTGAGTTACTGACTAAAATTAACCTTAATAACGCTAACACGTTAAAGGAAATTAATCAATTGTTAGCGAATTTCTACGGCTTTGTTCATGTGAAAATGAAAGATTTCCGCTATTATGGTTGGAAAGATAAGAATAAGGCAATAAAATACCAAAGAATAAAGGAAGAAAAAGAAATTTGGATAACCTTCCCCGATTATTTAATTCAAAAATTATTTGGTATTCAATTCGAATTTATCGATGCCATTATATTGCCTACAAAAAGAACATATGCCTTCCCCTTTATCCACCACCTATTTGAATTAAAAGACAGGACAAAAAAGGAATATGGAAAAGAATCCGCACAATACTACTTAATTAAAGTCATTATAAACGCACTTTATGGTGCCTTAGCCCAACACAATCCACGTGAAACAAAATTCACCAATTATGTTTATGCCAGTTATATTACGGCTTTAACACGTTTTACCATTAGAGCCCTACAGAAACAAATAGAGAATGTGAACGGCAAAGTAATAGCGATAAGCACGGACGGATTAGTAGCCACAAAATTGCCCCAAATAGAGAAAAGCGATGAACTCGGTGGTTTCACTGTTGAATCATGGAACGAATATGTTCACTATATGAACGGTATTTATTTCTACCGCACCGATAAATGGAAGACAAAAGCCCGTGGATTAGGAAAAATAGACCCAGAAAGCCTAAGGAAATGCGACGATTTCATTTACCAAGTTGAGTTAAAGAAACCCACAAAAATCAGGACTGCCGTGCGCCAAAAGGATAAGAATCCCGCAGAATTTGAAATGGTAATTAAACATTTAGACCCAATAGCCTATTACCAACGTTTAGGATACAAAATAAAAGAAAATTGGAAAATAAGCGAATTTTGGGAAAAAACCCAAAAAGTGGATTGATTATTCATTACCTTCCTTTCCCTCATCAATGGTTTCTGTTAATTTGGTAAGAAAAGCCTCTGCTTCCTCTCGAGCCCCTCTAATACTCGAGAGTATCTCATGAGAAACTAATGCAATCAAATAGTATTCCCAACCCATGATGTCCTTTACGTTATCATATAATAAAATCTCATAAGTATCCGTGTCCTCGCCATTCTCGCTGTTAAAGAAAAACACCATTTTTTGATTCTCTATAATCACGCTCGAGATTTCCATAAACCTTTTATTGAAAAACTCAAGCGCCACATGTTTATCCAACGGTATCGGCTCATCGAAACTTATCACAACACGTAAAAGTGGATCTATATGGAAAGGTATCGGAACAGAGCCGTGCAACTTATCACGCACGATCGCCACAAAATGATTAAAGTCCTCTATTGCATTCCTTAACTCACTCATCGATCCATTCATTACTCATCACCGTATCTCTGCTTATATGCCTTTAACAGTGCTTTTATTTTCTCTTCGTCCTCTCCATCATCGCACCGCATAACGGCATTATAAACCGCTTCCTTAGGCGTCATTCCTATGCCATCAACATATGGCCTACCTTTAAAGGAAGACACCACTGCATAAATATAGTGATTTTCATCAGGTAAAAGCGTCATTATCACCAACTTATAGTCATCATTACTTACAAGCACCTTCCCACTCATGCTCATGATTATTTGCTCGTCTTGATTTATTTCCCTTCCATTTATTTTTTGTTTCGTGTTCATGCGGGTCGAGAAATATTAACCACATGCTGCTTAATAAAGATTTTTCACGATTTATCATCACAAATCCCCTCATTTTACTTACTTTAACCTGAATC
>Ga0208429_100101_pt1 | contig 12266 bp, 15 predicted proteins | sample BED_virus_MetaG_FD_187134 | JGI IMG/M metagenome (GOLD analysis project Ga0208429, IMG submission 187134) | Hot spring microbial mat communities from Yellowstone National Park, Wyoming, USA - BED_virus_MetaG (SPAdes) (version 2) | ecosystem: Environmental > Aquatic > Thermal springs > Hot...
GAAACGTGTTTTCATCCATCCCCCAACCGTCCACACCCCTTGCGTCAACAACGTAGTCGTAACCCTTCAACTCGTAAGGATTAACCCTCATTCTATTATAATACTGTACACCGTAACTTATTGCAATTCTTACAGCCTCCTCGTCCAACACATGCCTATCCATAATTACTCCAAGTTTTTCACGTTTTATTCTTAGATTTTCTCCTGTGATCTCCAAACTCTCAAAGTCGTCAACACTGATTTGGTTACTCATATCTATACCCTGTCTTGTATTCTTCCTGGTATACACTTTGAATGATGTGATGTAACTCCTAGTACTCTTCAACAACAACTCGTATATCTCATCATCCATCTTTCTAATCCTATCTAGAGCATAGAAACCCAGTCCACCACCGCATATTCCCTTTGGTTTCTCCCTCATCTCGTACAAGTCAACTTTTACTCCTCTTCTTGCCAGATTGATGGCAAGAGTACTACCTGAAATTCCCGATCCGACTATCGCAACCCTCATAATCTTAAATAATCAGTGCCAGATATAAAATTCTATGTCAAGTGAATCTGGAGGGATACCAGAAAACCCACCTCCACAACAGATGTCACAGGTAGAAACCCAAGATCAAGTAATAAATGAACCGGAAGAGATACCACAAGAGGAATTGCCAACAGAGGGCATTGGTGTAACGGAAGAAAGGAGAGAGGTACAACAACCAAAGACAGGACAGGATGGAGGATTTACCTGCCCAACTTGTAAACAACCTGTGGCGTTTTTTATTACAAAAAGTATAAACTCTCCATACGCAAAATGCCCTAGGTGTGGTTCAACCTTTGCCAAAAGAATAATACCGCATGGCAGTGCCGTCATTTCAAAAAAACTGGATGGGCTGGCGGGTAACATAAGCTACGAGGAATTGATAAGGATGTACAATGAGGGAGAGATAGATGATATCATAATACCTAAAAGCTCAAAAGATAAAATACCACAAAAAATTGTCTCCAACCCAAATACCATGCCCCAAGCTATGAGGGGTGAACAAGGTACACGGCAAGGGTCGCAGACCTCAGGAAGGCAGGAATCCTTAGAGGAGAATTACGATGCCTCCAGCGTCTTTCCTACTCCAAAAAGTCCGTGTGATGTGTTGGCAGAGGTGTTTTCAGAATTCTCAAGTCTAAACCCAAACTTCGTGAGGTTGATGGTAAACCACTGTAGGAGAAAGGAGGGTCAACAGGGTGGTATACATCCTTATGAATTACTTTATTACCTAAAGAAAATGAAAAGCGGAGTGAAGACTGAGGCGGAGGCAGATTTTATTGTTAGGGAGTACGTAGAGGCTTTGAACACGGAGGCGGAGAAGGCAAGGAATACGGGTTTTGATTACCCCATGTGGTTACTAAATTATAATACACCAGTAAATGATAAACCAATGGAATTACCACCAGCACCCGTGAATCCAGTATCTCCTATACCAGTATCTCCTCCACCTCCAAACATAAGGCAGTATAATCTCAGATACGGTGGACCATTTGGTAATACTCCACAACCCCCTCAACCTACCTCGCAACACGAGGACAACAGTACCCTAATCGTAAAGTTACTGGAATTACAACAAAAGAATAACGAATTAATACTGAATAGCATAAGGGAAAGTATGCAAACTAGCTTTCAGCAGATGGCAAATAATCTTGGTGGGGCATTTAGTGCAATCGCAGATGCCCTCAAAAGTCTACAGAATAATAAACCAAGTCTTGACGAGGAGAAACTAAAGTTAATCTTAGAGAATAAGGACAAGGAGTTTGCGGTACAGATGGCAAAGGATCAACTGGAGAGGGCTAGTAAGAGCTTTGAAGATACGTTGAAACAGGTAGGGCAGAGGTATGAGGATTTGTTGAGGGCACAGGAACAGAAGATTAGGGAGTTGGAGGAGAGGATAAAGGAACAGAAGTTGAGTGCATACAACAGTGATTCGGCAAAGCTGGTACACGAAAGTATTAAGGAGGGGTTGGACACGGTGAAGACTATATCGGAGAACCTGATTAAGGTTGTACAGGAGAGGAGACCTCTTGAACAAATTGCGAGCAACATCGTACCTAAGATACAAAAAATTAAAACCAATGAAGGTTTAATTAACCAGCTAGAAGAGGAGGGTTTGGTGGATGAGGGTAGTAACAACGAGTAGTACAAAAGGAGGAACGGGCAAGTCGATGATTAGTATTAACGTGGCTATGGAGTTGGCAAAGAATTACAAGGTTGGACTACTTGACGCAGACTTGGACAGCCCGTACTTCTCCTTTCTTACGAAGAATTACAGCGACATACCCGTAACCAAGGATGTGATAATACCGTTAGAATGGAATGGAATAAAGGTAGTTAGTTTTGGTAACATGTTTAAGGGAAGGGCAATCTCCCTTTCTGGTGACATGGAACAGGATATTATGATAGAGTTACAGGAGAGGATAAAGTGGGGTGACTTGGACTATCTCGTCATAGACATGCCCGCTGGAAGTAGTGACATCTTTAAGACTGTGTTAAGCGTTTATGACAACATACTCGGGGGGCTTATAGTCATGCTACCATCCTCCCTACCAACGGTTGAAAGACTAATCAAGTTACACTACCTTTACGACATACCCGTCCTGGGTTTGATTGAAAACATGGCTTACATGCAGTGTGGTGACAAGGTTATCTATCCCTTTGGTAAACCCGTTGGTGAAGAGTTGGCGAAGAAGTACGGTATTAACTACCTAGGGCAGATACCATTCCAGGTGGAGATAAACGAGAAGATAGAGAAGGGGCAACCGATACTTGACACCGACGTCTTTCAGAAGGTTGTTGAGGTGATTACAAACACTAAGGAAAGGGACAGGGCTTGGAGAAAGATGAGGGACTTTGTAAAAGGGCAATTTGAGAAACTAGTGGCAAACGTGTTGATAACGGTAAACAAGGTCTTTGATATTAAAGGATTACAAGGTAAGTACGGGCTTGAGGGGAATATACCGTTCGCGCTCATAATAAAGGGCATGGATGGTAAGGACTTACTTAACGTTGTGTTGAGGGTGAAGGACGGTAAGCTAGTTGTAGTAAAGAATACTACCGATGTGAAGTACACGATTGAGACCGACGTGAAGACTGCGGCAAGTGCCCTTCTAGGTTACTACAAGGTTGGTGGTGTGAAAGTACCCTTCGACATTGAGGAGGCGTTCACGACTGGTAGGTTGAAGGTGAGCGGACCTGGATTCCTACCATTCTTCAAGACTGTAGCCGAGGAGATATTCACCGACCCTGACGTGAGGAGGAAGATACAGGAACACGCACAGCTACTTGAATTATTATAACATTGTGAAAACCCAAATAGGTATTTTTGTGTTTTCCTCCGTTAAGTTGATTAACTGATTCGTGAAAATTAACTCATGAGTTCCATCCTATCAGATAGACCAATCATAAGTACTATAAGCGCGATAACAAATAGGAGGATTTCAAACGTCCAAACTTTAAGCAAAACCCTAATCGACAACGTCCAAACCAACATGAGCACAAGGATAAACGCAATTGAAAGCCTGGCACACAGGACTCCAACCTCGGGACAGGGACTTGGGATACTACAGGGGCTGAAACAACAAATTGGTGGTTTTTTGATGCAACTCCAGTATCCCCAGTACGTACAGGGACAGGTACAAGTACCTGGGCAACCAGTAATACAGCAAGTCCCTGTAACGCAGATTGGGCAAGGAAAGGGTACAGCAGTCACGGTGGTACAACCAGCTCCAACGATAGTTACGTTACCCGTACAATCAATCTAAAAGTAAAGCCTAACGTAGTTTATCCTGGGCAGAGTTTTAACATTCTGATAAACACGGATTTGCCGATTTTTTACGCTTACGCAACTGCTTTTGGTAACGTTTACCCGTGTGTGAACGGGGTTTGTACCATCTACTACCCTGGTTACCCGTTGCAGGATAAGGTAGTACAAAACGTTGTCGTACATGTTTATTATTTAAAAAGGGAAGAGATAATCAGGGTGAGAGATTGTCACAGGGCATAGCCCTAGCCTTAGAGGAATTGAGAAGATTGATCGAGAATCACATGAGGGATACACAGGCAAGGGATCAGGCGTTCATACAGGCAATCGACCGTGTCCTCTCACAACTTGGTGTGAAGGTAAGCCCAACTAGTACAACCCCAATCACTCCATCAACGACGACGAGTGCGGACTTAACTAAGGTGATACTCGAGTTAAGTAACCAAGTAAAGACACTAACAAACGTTATGAGTACTATACTTGAAAAGGGTATACCATCGAGATTGTACACTAACGCCGTGTTTATGAGGCTTGAGGGAAGATATGGTATTACACAGGAGGGTAGGTCCTTCCAACTACAGGAACCGGCGGACTACATCGTAGTCTCTCCGACGGTTGAGTCGATAATAGGGTTTAATGACATAGAACCCACGGACAACATCCCTCCGATCATTGCGGGAGGACAGATTGCCGTTGGTTTTAAAACCTACAAGGTGAATTACCGTGCGTCAACTGCCGTCCCAGCCTCAGCATTACCAGCGGCTTTGTACTTATGGGCGTTTTACTACTAGCCAGGCTTAAAGGGTTAAACAAACCATTTGTGAATACCTCTCCACAATCCTTCTGTACTCCTCAGTCTTAATCAGGTTGTTGTAACCCACGTTATATGCACGGGAATAGCTTACAAGCCAATCGTACGCCGGTTTTGGTAAAACGTACCTCACTCCATCCACATCAACAACAACTGTGTTTAAGTAAGTCCTTACCATCCTCAGGAATTTCTCATTCCTTAAAACACGACTGTAATCCGTGTTGTAAGCCTCGGCAAACTTAACCATCCAGTTGTAAGCCAGTAAGGGTAGACAGATCTCCCTTGCCTCATTCACAAAAGCGTCGTGATAAACCCCAACGTTCTTCTGCCTTAACCAGGACTGCAACCTATCAAACAAGAATCCTCCCGTTAGAAAAGCCTTCTATTCTGTACAAACCACATCCTTCTACCATTCACATCGTATGGTGTTACACTCTCAACGCGATAACTCCTCTGCGTCCTAACGGGTGGTTTTACGTACGTTGCCTCACCCTTCCCAGTCACCATTGGTTGTTGAACCATCTCCTCCTCAACCCTCTCTGGATGTTCAATCTCGTATTTCTCCTTTGCGTGTTGTACTACCTCTTCCTGGTCTGGTAGAGGTGGTGGCTTTACACCAGGTTTGAGGTATGCCGCCTCCACTCCCTCAACCCACTTCTGCCCCCTCGTTGGTTTTATATCCTCAGGAGACACCCCCAGGAAATTGGCTATTCCGGCGAGATAGTTACTCTCACCCTCAGTTAGATTGTAGAAGACCCTGGGTCTCCTGTAAACCGCGGTACGTATCTGATCAAAGAAGTAACCTGGATACCAACTCATGACTAGTGTTTTGTAAAGGGTGATATATACCCTTTACTTTCCGATTGAGATTCACGTGTAACAAATCAGTAGATCTAGATTCTTCATTCAAAAATCAAAAAATTTTTATCTTCAGTAACGAGTAAAACTCGTGTACATACTACTAAAGTACGGTAATTTGGAGAAAAGATTCACGTACGTTGGGGACGAGGATGTGATAATACCATCCAGCGACGGGGAGGCAAGCTACAGTAGAAGAATTGAGATTGGTGACTACACTATCTTACACAACCTGGACAAGGAGTTCGACTTGAGGGTAACGGTGGAGTTACTCTCGTATGATCTAGTGAACAGGCATTCAAAACTACGTGGTGTTATTAACTTATTGAAATACAGGAATTGGATACAGGATGCCAGATATCAACTATTACGTGTAATTGACGAGGGTAAGGATGAATACGATGTGGTAGGTGGATTACGCACGCCCTACGGTGATGTAACCCTCATCTATCTTGGTAATCGCAGAAGAAAACCCCTAGTCCTCCTTAACACAAGGGTGAGAAATTATATTTATTTACCTTTAGTGAAGGATATACAATTCTTTTTGATTTACAAAGTTAAACCAAACATACAGAAAGAGAGAGTGGATAATGTACTTAAGTCGGCTTACAATGAGCTGAAGAGAGACAAGAAATCTGTATACGGATGATCTCGGCTTTTCGTATTTCTGGTATTCAGGTTGAAGAACGTAACATCCTTCTCCGTTAACTTTATTTACCACCATTTTGAGTACAAGTAGAAAATCGGGCTGAAAGAAGTTTTAGTGATTTTTTACGTTGATCATCGGGGTTAATTTACTAGTTTGGTATAGAAAACAGAAGAATAACCCAGAAATAACTGGAAAAAGTCTGGAGAATTAACAGAAATAAATTGTACTCAAAACCAAACGTAAAATCTTGTACAGGTACTCAAAAAAGATTGTACTCGTACTCAATAGCTTATAAGCCGACTTGTAATTGTACTCAAATTAAGCCATAGTACTAAACGTGGGTAACAAACTGTAGGATTCAAGCCGTAAAACCTTGTTGAATTAAAACTCATTTTTCGTGGTAAGTTTACTAAGTGGTCTTGTTCCTAAATTTGAGTACCACTACAAACGAAGCGGAATACTACACTCTACGTTGAGGAACGTCAGTTTGTATGGAAGAGGATAGTGGGAAGGCTTTTATTGGTGTGAAGTAATACACTTAACAAACAAGTGTGTATTATCCTTCTACTTCTTCTGTTCATAAAACATAGAAGTTTTTAGGTCGTTTAATGAGATATATTTTTGAGTATGGCACTACATCCTCTAAGATTTGCGTACGCCCTAGTCTTCATCATATCCCTAATGTACTTTTACATGCCCAATTGGTTACACTTCGGTACAATAACCTTAAATAAAATTGTACTTATAATTCTATTTGTAGGTTGGTTAATATACGAATTACTCTTTGTGGAGTACAATGCGCAGGACACCCTACTCTTTCTATTCTCATTCCTTTCAATACCATCGTTGTTATTATTGTCAAACGGAAGGAACGAGGGATATGCGTTACTGGCTATCTACCTAGCTGTTGGTTTGTACTTAAATCTATTTTACGGTAAGGGTAGGCATAGCCCACAAAATTCTTCAACATATTTTTAATCCTAAGGACTTAAATTACATAGCCGGAGGTTGGTATTCCAGTGAAGGTAATGGATCTGGTGGCGGAGCTATTTTTGGGTGCGTTCCTAGTCCTAATGTCCGTATTCTTGGTTACGGATGATGGTTTATTACAGAACGAAAGGGTGATCCAGTTGTTCGTTACCCTGAATTTATCAATACTATCAATCCTTTCATCAATCTACTCGAAATCCTACCCCAAGGAGAATAAGCCTGACGAGTTCGTGAAGGATATAGTGGCGTTACTTTTCATAGGTTTTGCAACTACAATCTTATTGCTGGGTTCTCTCCTTAATACGCAATTGATACAGAATGAATATATTTGGGGGCAACTATTCTCCGATGTAACGGCACTCATATACGTCTCCACTGGTATTACCTCAACGGACTATAGTCAAGGTGATACTGTTTCTAAATCTTCTGGTAATTAAAAACAATCCTGGTCATCTAACTGTTGGCAGGTGATACTGAAAACAACCAGAAGTCGTAACCAATCTGTTCAAGCTCTTCTGGAGAATAGATCACTTTACCCTCCGGAAGTCTACGTCTAAGCGTAAACGCTATCACCTCATCTCCAGCCCCCAACTGTATCTGTATTCTATTCATTGGTATCTCAATCCCAAGAAGATCCGTTAACAGCCTAGCCGTTGCCTCGTGCCCAATTGCACTAACAAACTCCTGCGTCCTCAGTAGTACTATCACCTCATCAACCGAGATCTGCCTGGCGTAAACCCAATACTTACCACCAGGTTTAAGAGGAAGAATTGGGGCATTCACAATGTACAGCATACAAACACCTACATTAGGTTTATTATTGGCGGTATAAAATTCTTGTGTTTTGAAAAAGAATGAGTAAAGATTCAGTAGAGATACCATCCAACCTTGTAATCCAAAAAGTCTTGCCCTCTTTCTCCAACTATTTCTTTCCCTCGGTAAGTCTAGGCAGGGTGACGCCAGTCTGCCCCTGATACCTACCTTGGTATGCCCTCTCAACTGGACTCAAGGTTTTGGCAAAGATGAGGTGAAGGAGCCTAGTATCTCTCTTCAACTTAATAGGGAAGGTAGAACCAACTAGTTCAATGGTCAGTTGCCCCTCAAAACCTGCGTCAACTATCGTGGGTGGTATGGTAAGCCCAAGTCTCGCAAAGGACGACCTCAGGTTGACGAACGCCATTATGTCACTAGGAAGGCGTAAATATTCCTCAGTAACTAGAAGGACATGTTCGTTTGGCTTTATCACGAACTCTTCCCCTGTCTCCTTCTGAAAAAACCCCGATACATCCTTTCCCTCCTCAAATAACTCGTCTGTCATCTTGAATCTGGCTATCTCTCCTCCCACCCTCATGTCAACCCCGTTCTCCCTTATGTTGTCCTCCTTGAGTGGTTTTATGACTATCCAACCCTTCTCTAGGTAATACTTTAGGTCCCTGTCGCCTAAGATCATTTTGTCACATTACACACTTAAACGTTGTATTGAAAAGTTTAACTTTGTGAAGATAGAAAAAAGAACCTTCCAACCCGAATCTACTTAGACCTTAATTCTTTGCAGAAGAATTCGGAGTATTTCATTTACGCTATGCAAGTCTATGTCTATCCTTACTGCTGATCTGCATATCTCTGTCAGTAATTCGTAAAACGATTTAATGTTAGATGCGGCATTCGTCCGTACTGTTAGTGGTACTTTACACAATTCTTGCCGAACTCTATCTGGAGGGTTGACCAAAAAGCTACCAAAGTCTAAAAATTTATCGTTATAGGTATAATGCAAATTAGCCGTTGTACCATCTGGATAAGAAACTGTTCCGAATAATCCGAAGGCTCTTAGGTATTCCCCAATTTTGGAATATTTGCTCAGTACCTTTATCAAGCTAGTTTCTAGCAAACTTTCTAATCTGCTCTCAATCTCGTATATTGAATGTCCTAGTTCTAGTTCAGAACCATCAACCATAAGTCTTTGGCCGTCGTAGATAAATGTGATAAGTCTATACATTTCAGGTATCATTATTCGGGTTTCAAAATTAAGCACATTATTATCCTTCTCAACTTTAAATTCACCTAGCTCCCATCTAATCATACAGACCAACCTCCTTCAATAACGGAGTAATTTTGTACGTAAATGCTCTTTCTATTCTATTGCTTATATTTCTTACATCATCGAGCCCAAGTTCTGTATCCATCTGAAAAGTCGTACCAAAGTTCTCTATCAGAAGAATAATTTCACCATTAACTCGTATGAGAAAAGGTTGATAGGATTCATCATCAACAAATATCTCTGCATTTCCTTTAAGGCAGATCTCGTCAAGGTAAACGAATAATTGTGGCTCAATCATCTGATAATGTGCTCCACCTGGCAATTCCTTAGCACGTACACCATTGATGTACAAGTATTGTTGATGAGGATATATCTCTAAGTATAAATTATGCGTAGGTACCCCACCGATATAGATAGGTTCTTCTACTTTAGTCGCCATAGAAAACTCCTGTATAATTCCGTTAGAACACAGCATCCTGATCATTATCTGCCACAATATTTTGTGATGTTGTAGAATTTAACTCTTTAGGTTCACAAAACGAAATACCTCATCTAAAAACGGGATGGCTCACTCTATACCACTTAAAGATCTTCGTTCTTCTAATACAAATTGTACCACTTCTCGTATATTACCAAATCTTAGGCACCTCCTGCGACGCCTCCTCCAAATCCTTCATGCTATCTATCGACCTCCAATAAACCTTGGGGAATCTAACACCTCTGAGTAAACCGTCCCTTGCCAATCTGGGAAATGTCTCCTTTTCTAGGTCTCCCTTCTCTGGGAGGTAGTCAAAAACGTGTGGTGTGAAGGTATACACACCTGCGTTGATCCAATAATCTTCAAGGATAGGTTTCTCCACGAACTCGACTACCTTGTCATCATCGGTTTTAACCACTCCGAAGGGACTCTTTAGGGGAACTAGGGCTATAGTTGCCACCTCTCCTCCATTGAGGAGGGACACATCCAGGTTTGTTATGATGTCACCGTTTACCACCAGGAATTTCTCTCTAAAGAACTCCCTTAACCTCTTGATCGCTCCCCCAGTCCCCATAGGTTCTTTCTCAACGCTTACTAGTATCTCTACTCCCAACCTGTCTGAACTCTGTGACGCCCACTCTACCATCAGCTCCTTCTTGTAACCCGTGGCAATTATAAACTGCTTAATCCCATGTTTCACGAGCCACTGGATCTGCCATTCTATGATGGGTTTGTCCGCAACTGATAGGAGAGGCTTAGGTTTCTCGTCGGTTAGTGGTCTCAGCCTCTTGCCGTAACCCCCGGCTAGTATAACCGCTTTCATGAAAAGATAATATAGAACGGAAGGTTAAAAGAATAATTAGAGATCTTTCAAGACATTAGATTAACTACCTTTAAGATCTTCATCCCCAAGGAATTTCTCTATCCCTATGTCGTCATAATTCTCAAGTATCTCCTCCTTGACCTCATCCGAGGCAACCATAAGTATATCCCTAATGATCCTACTGTAAATTGCCCTAATATCATAAAACATCTCAAGTAACACATCCTCAGAATACAACACCTCAAATGCTTTCTTCAATAATTGCCTCTTTTCCTCCGGAGTCATTCTATGCACTTTCGCGATCAACGAAAAGGTATCATCAACCTGCGAGTTGTTAGTTTCTGCCTTTTGAATGGCCCTTAGTAAGTCTACAAGAAGACCGTTAGATAGATAGTTAGCGTAATACGTGAGAGTTTCATACCTGTTTCTTGTATCGTCTTTATCCGACATCACTTGTCCAGTTACTTTTCAACGTTGACCTTTAAAAAGTTTGACAAAGATGGATTGAAATTTTGAATCCTCCAGTGTTGAGGAAATCACGATAACGTCAAACCCTTCAATAACTTTAACAACTGTTGTCTATCCGTTATTCCCTGTGCTAGTTGTATCTCCCTTATCTTCCTAAGTGCCATCGTTCTCTTGTCTGGGGGAAGGTACATCACGTCCTCTCCACCTACCAACCTTGGCATGGACAACATTTCAACAACTATCGACCTCAATTCGTTATAATACCTTCCCTCATCCGATTCTGAGATCTGTATTCCCAACTCCAGTACCTTTGCGTTCTCCCTAGTCTCCACAATCATTCTTGCTATGCCCTTTCTAGATAGGGTTGCCTGCAACTCATGTATCTTCATGTGAAGAGATATCGCACCACTCACCGTGTACACGATCTCGTTCGGATACCTCATAGTTATCAACCACTCCTCTGCCATCTCTGAACTTAGTTTATCATGCCCAATGAACATCACCTTGCCGTTCTCCACCTTTCTAGTGTATGGTTTACCAATGTCATGCAAAACGACGGCTAAAACATTATAAATGTTAATTGGGTGGAGTTGCTGTAACCTAGTTAAATCCTCAATTGTGTGTTGTAAAACACTCTCCCCATGATGATGCCCCCTATAGTCGTGATAAGTCTCTGCCATCCCATCCAGGAATGGCATAACCTGCCTGTAAACACCACTGATGTAGATTAACCTTAAAGCCTCAGCAGGATTGTAGAGAAACATCTTATCTAATTCCTCCCGTATCCTCTCCTTACTTACCCTTCTCAACTCGTCCGTAAGTCTTGTAATCGCCTCAAAGGTCTCTGGTGATATCTCAAAACCCAATTTCACTGCAAACCTCAGAGCCCTCAACATTCTAAGGGGATCTTCCAAAAAACGTATGGTTGGATTTCCAGTAGCCCTAATTATTCCGTTCTGTAAGTCGTACAACCCCCCGACCAAGTCAACAATCCTCAACCTAACCTTATTCCCAGTAAACTCCACAACCTCACCGTATAGGGAGTTCATTGTAAAGTCCCTCCTCATTACATCCTCCTCTATACTTCTTGCAGGTGAAACTACGGGTTTTCTACTGATTAGGTCGTACGTTTCACTCCTAAAACCTGAAACATCAACCACATATCCACTCGGAAGAATTACCTTAACTACCCTAAAACTCCTAGCCTCTTGTGTAACCTGGTACTTTTGACTTAAGTATTCCACCAACAAATCCAAGTCCCTCACCACCATGTCCACATCCTTAGTTTTTTCACCTGTGAATAGAGACCTAATCGTGCCCCCAGTAATGTACACATCCATCACAGACTTTATATCCA
>Ga0208429_100106_pt1 | contig 11907 bp, 19 predicted proteins | sample BED_virus_MetaG_FD_187134 | JGI IMG/M metagenome (GOLD analysis project Ga0208429, IMG submission 187134) | Hot spring microbial mat communities from Yellowstone National Park, Wyoming, USA - BED_virus_MetaG (SPAdes) (version 2) | ecosystem: Environmental > Aquatic > Thermal springs > Hot...
GATCACGGCGGGGACGGGATGGGTCGCGAACCATGCACGCAGGGCCTCCTCGACGATCCGGGACTGCGGGATCCGCCAGGCGAGGGACGCATATCGCAGCAGGTCGACAATCTCGGGATGGATATTGCTCACCGTCAACGACTTGAGGTGCGGATTCCGGCCCATCGGGGCCTCCCTCCTTTGCTGCGACTGCCCAGACGGATGGGGCGACGGATGGGGCCTGCGCGGCGAGCCACGCCTCCACGGCCGCGAGCTCGGCCTCCAGGGCCTCCCGCTCCGGCCGATGCTCCGCGAGCCAGGCGAGGTAGCGGGGATCCTGGGCGGCCTGCCACTCGGCGGCGGCCCAGGCGTCGGCGTGCGCGTGGTACAGGTGCCCGGCCTCCGCCCGACAGGCGGCGAGCAGCGCCGCTTCCGACTCAAAGCCCAACTCGGCGGCGACCTCATCCGCCGGCACGCCATGCCGCATGCGCCGGTAGTGGGCCGGCACACTCTCCCGCCAATCCTGGGCCGTATCGGCACTGCCGGGCCGGAGCATCCGCCCGCCCGTGACCTCCCGGATCCGGCTCAGCAGGGTCGGCAGGGCCCGCTGAGTGGCCCACAGCCGGTCCGCAATGTCGGCTGTGATCTCCGCCAGGACCGCCGCTTCGTCCTCCTCCCACTGGGCGAGCTCGGCCCGCAAGGCGGCGGCCGCCTCCTCCCACAGCACGCGGTCGGGCGGGGGGGCTAGGGTGACGGCACTCATGCGGACCACCACCGAAGCTGCCGCCCGATCCGCGCGGGGCGCGTCAGGCGGTCCAGCGTCGCGTGCGCTTGGGCGACAGCGCCCGGTTCGTCCGGTGCCCACCCGTCCGCGACGACGCGCCCGGCCCGGTCGGCGACCACCCACCCCACACGTCCGCCGACCCAATCCGTCTGGAGGTAGATGCTATACTGAGAGTGCCCTGTGATGGTTGGCATGGGGCATCCTCCTCTGAGGGCACCCCCGGTCGGCGTCGGGCCGCCACCGGGGGTCGCGACATTTAGGCACTCCACTGCCGGGCGATATCCTCCGCCAGGGCTAAGGCGTCCTGACGGGACAACCCGCACCAGTGGTCGGTGGAGTCCTTCGTCCACCGGTACCCGCACCGGCGGCATTCGCCGCCACGGTCGCCTGGGAATGCCTCGCGAGAGTCCGTCACGATGACCCGGTACCGTCCGCGACGGTACCGCTCGACCCTTACCCACTCGTGGTAATCGCCGCCGTTCAAATGCCAACCCCGGCACCCCGGCGGGCACGGCTCCCACGCTTCCCAGATGATCTCGGTGGTCATTTCGTCCCCTCCTTCGGTGCCCAGTAGATCAGACTGGGATCCTCCCGGGCAACCGCGATGGCCTCTTCCAGGGACAGGTGCCCCCGCGCCATGTCGATGGGATCTGCGTACTTGTTTAGCTGCCCGCCGTGTCGCTCGTACCAGTGGATGGCCTCCCACCCCACCAGCCGGGGGCCGATCAGCCCCCAGCCCTCCTCATCGATCCATCCTTCGGCCTCCTGCACCCACCCCGGGGCCCCCTGATCCGTGAGCCAGCGCACCAGGATCTCATCGTCGTCCGGGTAGCCCTCGTGCGGGCGACCCAAGACCTGTTCGACGACACGCCACGGCACGTGGATGGCCGCATGGAAGTGGCCGTGGCCGTCGCTGTAGGTCGTCAGAGAGTACTCCATAGGGCATCCTCCTCTGTATGTGGTGGGCTGTGGCCCATGAGCGCCACCCCCCAAGCGGGGGCACCGGACTTGCACCGGTCCCGGCAAGCGGCCGGGGGCCTAGCGGGCGTTAGCGGACGTAGCCGTCGCGGCGGAGGTACTGGGGATCCCCCGTGCCGACCCGGCACGCGACGACCCAGGCCGGTTCGACGGACCCGTCCGGCCGCACGATATTCATCCGCTCGGGGTGGGCATTCCACCCCAGCAGATGGTCCCGGATGTACGCCGCCGCCTCACGGCGGCGGGCAAACGTGAGATAGTCCATCGGGCATCCTCCTCTTCAGGTCCAATTGCGGGCTGTTATCGGATCTGGATCCGGATTCGTGGGGCCTTGAGCGTGCCCTGCATGTCCCCCGCAGCCCAGTCGGCGCAGTAGCGTTGGGTCATCGACACCTGGGCACCGAACTTCGCAGCGATGGGTGCCACGGCTTTGGCTTGTCGCCACCGAATCTGGTCCGTCGCGCCGAGGACATAGGCTGGCCGATCATTGGAAAATGCCAGCACGTCCCCCAGCACAACGAGCCGCCCGGTCGGCTTGTGATACAGGACGCCGACCGTTTGCGGGTATTCGCGGCTCGCTCGTAGGTAGACATCGATGACGCCGACGTCGACGGATTCCGCGTGGAGACGTGCCATACCCGCGTGCCCTCGCACTTTGCGCCAGGGTATTAACTGCAAATGTGCGTTCCTTGGATCTTGGTGCATGATGAGCCCTCCTCCGGGATCTGGGGCTTGTGCCCTTGAGCGGAGCGGGGGATGGCTCCCCCGGTCCCGGCTTGCACGGGACGGTCCCTAGCGGGCTGCATACAGGGTATGGATTGGCCATTGCGTCAAGGGCACGATGCCGGTCCAATACTCCTCTTGGCGTGTGCGGTAGTACGCTGGGTACTCGAATCCTTCCGCCAGCCCCCAGCCCACCACCATCGGATGGGCATTGACCGCGTCCACCACATACCCTGTCGCGAGGCGGCCGGGCTGGCGCACGATGGCACGGGCGACTTGCTCGACCAGGAGCATGACGCCATACTGGTCGAGCGACCAGAGATAGCGCGCCAGTCCATAGGCGTCCCGGCCCGTGCCGACCGTGTACAGGATGCCATCGGCCGCGATACTGCGGGCGTATTCGTCGCGGGCCCATCCTGTCATGGTGCCATCGTCGTCGCGCGGCCCGTAGTTACCGTGATGCCAGTAATGGCGGGCGATCTCCGCCAAGCACCCCCGTACATACGTGGACCGCCAGTGTTTCTCGATGCCGCGCGGCGCCGTCAGGGCATAGTGCCGGACGAGGGCCCGCACGTCCTTCTGCGTAACCGGCCGGGCTGGCATCGTGGCCGGGCACTGTTCGATGGGCAGTGGCTTCATGAGGCATCTCCTCCTCCGAAACCTCGTTCTGGTGCCATAGTACATGGGTACCAGTACCGTGTCAATACCCTGCCCGAAAATTTTTTGGGGTAGTGTGAATGGGAACACATTCACAAAGTGAGGCATGTGGCGCGGTTGGCATCGCCGCGAATGGGCACGTCGCATATACACGCGCGCGCGCGAAAAGAGAAAGAGAAGGGCGCCCGCCTCATGCTCGGCGCCCGTCCTCTTCAGAAAAGCCGCGTTAGCTAGCGTGCCAGTAGACCAGCGAAGTTCGTAACAATGGGAATCAAATCGCAAACGTTTTCAAAAAAATTTTTTACGATGCGGCGGTCGGTGGAGTAGGGGGCGACGTCTATCTCCCCTTGCGCCACCTGTCGGCTAACGCCAGGGCGCTCCCCTGCCCCGGCAGCACATGCAGGTACTCGCCCGTCGTGTCCAGCCGGGCATGCCCCAGCGTCTGCTGGACCACATGCAACGGCACGCCGGCCGCAATCGCGTGCGTCGCGTGCGCGTGCCGGAGCCAGTGCGGGCTGACGCGCTTGCCCAGCCCCGCCCGCTCCGCCGCCCGGCGGACGATCTGCCACCCCCGGGCCGCCGAAAACGGCCAGATGGGGGCCTCCGGCCCGTCCCCCTGCCGCCACCGGCGGAGGTCCGCCATGAGGCCCGCCGGGAGCCGGATTTCCCGCTCCTTCCGCCCCTTCCCCACCACCCGGAGGATCCCCTCCCCCTGCTCGGCCGGGAAGAGGTCGCCCCAGCGCACGCTCACCGCCTCACTGATCCGGCACCCCGTCAAGTAGAGGAACCGGAGGAACAGCGCATTGCGGCCCGACCCCGCCGCCGCAATGAGGCGGTCCACCTCCGCCTCCGTCAGCCGCCGCTCCAGGCGCCGGTCGGGCGGGGGCGCGAGCCGCAGGGCGTGCCAAGGGTTCTGGCGGACCCAGCCCTGGGCCTGCCAGTACCCCCACAGCGCGGCCAGGGCCCGCACCGTGAGATCCACGGTGGCCGCACTGTACCCCGCCTGCTCCAGGGCCCGGACGCAGGCCCGGGCGTCGTCCGGGGTCAGGGCGGGGTCGAGGGCGGGATACGCCCGCTGCGCCCGCTGCCAGGCTTGGACGTAGGTCCGCCGGGTCTTCCCCGCATGCTGCATGAGCCACGCATTGACCGCTGCGTCGAGCACCCGGAGGCGCCGGGCGTCCCCCGACGCCGGGATGAGGCCCGGTGGTGGCGTCCTATTGCGGCCCGCCATGGGATCCTCTCCTCCCTAAGGCGTTTCTATTGGGGCCCTCAGTCCGTAGGCGGAGACCACGCCGTCACGGCGGCCCAGAGTGCCGGATTGGGGTTCGCTTCGGGATTGACCCGCCGCACGCACGTGATGGCCGTCGCGGCATCCCAGTCCCGGTGTCGGTCTCGCAGGATCGCCACTAGGACGGCGGTCGAGCGACTGCGCCCCATCCCGCAATGGACGAGCACGGGAGCCGGGGCAGCCCGGACCATCCGCACCACCGCCGTCAAGAGGACCGGGTCGGGGGCCCACTGGCCGTCATCGACCATGGGTACCGTAATCCACACCTTCCCAGGCACGGCCGGATCTGGGCACTCCGCACAGCAATTGACCAGCGTTGCCCAGGGGGCCACATCGTCAGGGGTCCGCGGCCACTCCCCCTGCCACAACCCTGGTTCGATTTCCACAGCCCAACTCATCCTGATCCTTCCGGCTTCCGCACGATCACGCGCAGGTGGTGGCCCTGGGGTCCCACCCGCTCCCGGAGCAGGAGCTCAAAGCGCACATCAATCCCGTAGTGGGCCGTGGGCACTTCCGGCCGGCCCCCACAGAAGTAGTCCCACGTGGCCTCCGTCCACGGGGGCGCTTCGTGGGTCGGATCCTGGGCCCACTCCGGGTACTCGACCGGGGTGACGCTCTCGAACACGCCGCCCGGCACGAGGCACCGATAAATCTCCCGCAGGAGGTAGATCCGGGGCCGGTGCACCCGGACGGTCACCCGCTCCGCCTCCGGGCCCGTCCGGTCCACCACCCGCTCCCACACGGCGACGGGCAGGTGCTCCAGGAAATCGTAGGCGACAAAGCCCTGGACACTGGCATCCGCGAAGGGCAGCGGCTCGAACCCGGCCCAGCACACCACGTCGACGCCAGGCCCGGGCACGCAGTCGAGGCCGATCTCCGCCCGCTTGTGTGGGCCGCATCCGAGATCCACCATCATTTGGTCATCGCCCCCCCGATGCGCGACCTATTGGCCCGGGCGGCGGGAGCACCAGCCCCGGCGGTGGCGTCGTCAACGCAGGAGGGGCGCTGTACGGCGTCGCGTGCCACGTCCACACGATTTTGTCCCCGTCCTGCGCCGTCGTTGCGCTGACGATGGTGCCGTTCCAGGACCCATCCGCCGGAGCAGGCCACACCATGTTCAGCGTCTGTGGGGGCTGGAGCGCACTGATCCACAGGCTGGGAGCCTGTGCGGCCAGCCCCTTCGGCCAACCGTGGGGGTGGGATAACCCCACGGCCCACCCCATTGTCACCGTCTGGGCGGTCCCGTTGGTGGCGTCGAGCACCGGTTCCAGTTTGATGGCCGGTCGCCCATCGATCGTCACCGACCAGGCCGGGGCTTCTTCGATGGCCTCCACGCTGTCCCATCCCCCACGTGGCGGCAGCGTACACGCCGTCGCGACCGTCTGGCCTGTGGTGGCATCGAGGGCCGCCGCGTAGGGCACCGGTCCCAGGATCCCAGCCAGTGCGAGGATCGCGTCGCCGGGGTGGACGGCAGCCCCCTGGACCGGCGGATGCGGGTAGTCCTCGGCGACCAGGTGTTCGGCGATGCGTCCGTCCGGCTGTTCGACGGCGACGATCCCCGCCTGGCATAAGTGGTCGGTGCTGTCCCCGTCAGCGCCGCCCAGCCCGACCCACCACGCATCCGCCCCACCGCCCTGGTCCGTATGGGGCTGCGGCGGCCCGGCGGGATTCGGTCGTACGGTCGGAGCGGTCATCATCCCCGCCACGACGCCCCAATTGGCCGCCCCCGGTTCGTTGTAGACCGCCCCGCTCCAGTTCAGCGTGGGGAGCAGCCGCGACGAGACGGCTGGGGGATATCCCGCCACACCCACCAGCGACGCTAGCAGCAAGGCCGCCGGTACGCTACGTCTCATCGTCCTCACCCGCCCCATACGGGTGACAGGCATCTCCGTGGTGGTGGGGGACCGCCGGCCAGTGGATGTGCGCCCGGATGCCGTGCCGGTAGAGCCAGTCACTCACCCGACTGTCGAGGTTATGCCACGGCCCGGGATCCCAAGCGGCCGGCCAGCGGGCCCGCAGGCGCTGCCGGAAGCGCACCAAGCCGAATCCCACTAAGTCCGCTCCCGTCTCGCCGTCGCGAATCCACCGCTGGGAGCCGTCAGGCCGCACCACCCGGTGCGCCCACGACACCCAGGGCGGCCCGCCCGGCGGCTCGGCCAACGCCGGGGCCAGCAGGTCCGCCATCATCCGCGCCGTGCGGATCACCTGCGCCACCCGGCGATCCGTGGGGTCGTAGATCGACTCGCGGATCAGGGTCCACGCCGTGGCCCACGCCTGCGTCTGGCGGCGCGGGTGGAAGAGGGGATAGGCCACCGCGCAGAGCGGCAGCGGGCAGGTCTGGAGCCCCGCCAGGGCCTCCGGCGTGGCCTCGATGTCATGCTCCCAGATCACCAGATCGCCCACGGCCGGATCGTCCCACGCAGCCCGGACGGCGGCCTCATACCGGCCGTCGTCGCCACAGGGGACTACCCACACAAGACCCCCCGCTGCGGTCCAGCGGGGGGCCAACGCCGCGCGGGCCCGGCGGGTCGGCTCCGTGCGGGGATCCGCACTGGCCCCCGGCCCCACCGGGCACAGCAGCACCGGTGTCCCGCCCGATCCGCTCCCAGAGACCGGGAATCCACTCGACCTGGCATGCCGGCTCATGCGGATGTTACCCCTTCGGCGACCCCTCCGGCGCATCCGAGGCGGCCGGCGTCGCGGCCGGGCGGACCCGTTGTTGGCTCGCTGCCTGCAACAGGTCGCGCAGCAGGGGCGCCAGGCCCCCGATCAGCCGATCATAATACTGCTGCGACTGCATGCGCTCGTGGTGCATGTCCGCAATGATGAGCATGACGAGCGGCACCACCACCCCGGCCACGTCGGCGGCCGAGAGGTGCCAGCCCAGGGCCTGGTTCAGGCCCGCCACGAGGGCCGCGATCACGGCCAGCAGCACGCGCGGAAACGTCATGACGCCGTCCCTCCCTCCGGGAAGAAGATGATTTGCCGCGTGCGCGGCATCACCGCCACCGCCAGCCCATTGGCTTCGAGGAAGGCCATGCTCAGGAGCGGCGGCGCACTCGTGAAGCTCGGGTCCACCACGCACGGCTGGTCGGGGAAGACCCGCCCCGCAATGGTGAGCGTGACCGTCGAGGCATAGGCCGCCGCCGACCCGGACACGCCGCTCACGGGCTCCGAGCCCAGATTGGGGAGCCCCAGCGTCTCCGCCAGTTGTCCGTTGAGCAGGGTGACGGACGCGCCGGTGTCGAGGAGCATGGCCGTGGTCACCGTCTGGTGTTGAGGCCCGCTCAACTGCACCTGACAGGTCAGGCTGGCGTCGAACGGCACCACGTTCGGGGCGGCCCAGGCGCCGGGCAGATCCAACGGCGTCGCCGCCGGGGGCGCGGCGGGCGCGGGTTCCGGAGCGGCCGAGCTAGGCCCGGTCACCGCGTGGCACCCCAAGGCCGCACACAGCGCCCGCCGCAGATCCTCTTCCGTGACCGTGGCGTCCTCCAACAGGTGGCCGAGCAGGCCCTTCAGCTGCATGGCTTAGATCGCCTCCCCACTCCGCGCCCGGAGGAGCCGTTGCACCTGGTCCCGCTGGGCCCGGAGCCACGCCGGGTCGGCAGCGGCCCAGACGGCGGCGAACACCGCCTCGCGCGTCGTCCCGGGCGGCGGCGCAAGATAGTCGTCATAGCACGCCGCCCAGCGCCCGCCGTGCCGCGCCAGGTGGCGGAGCAAGTAGAAACAGGCGGGGCAAACCCCGCCCGCCTCCCCGTCGGTTTGGGTTGGGAGCCGCATGCGTGCGGCGTCGTCGTGCGTTCGGCGTCGCCCCCCCGACTAGAACCCGACTCCCCGCATAAAGGCTTCCTGCATCCGGGCCGCCCACTTGGAGCCCTTGCCCTGGATCGCCTGCTGGAAGCCCGCCGCGCCCACGGCCTGCACCCCGGCGTCATACGCCGCCGCCGGGCACCCCGGGACGGGTCCGCCTAAGAACCGCTGCATCCCCTGGCAGTACGCCGCGCCCTTACCCGCCACGGCCGCCGCCCACTTGGGGCCTGCGTCGGCGGTTTTGCGCGTCCACTTCTGTTCGGCGCTCGCGAGCGTCGCCACTGCGCTGTGTCCCTCCTTCGTCCCGCCCCTGGGCGGCGGCTGGGTCTCCAGCAAAAAGGCCCGGCCAAGTCTGGCCGGGCCACCACTGCCCCGCGTCCCCAAAGGCGTCTGCGATTGACTCCTATTATACCATAGCCCCAGCGCCGCAGGGATTAGCCGCCGCCTCACCCGGTGCCCGGGGGCGGCGCCACGGGATGGCCGTCCTGGTACCACGCGATAATCCGGATTTGTTGCAGGGCCTGAACATACTGCGGCGTGCCGGGTCGATAGAACTGAGCGGCGACGTGGCTGGCGGGCACCTGGTACCCCGCGACGACGCCGCCATAGGGTCCCTGCCACACGGCGACAATCGCTGCGGGGCAGTTGCGCGAGATCTGGGCGGCTGCCGACAGGATGTCGTCCTGCTGCACAAACCGCGCGAAGTTATTGTTGATCCCGGCACAGAATGGCAGGCCACCAGCCCCAATGGCCGCAGGCGAAATCCCGGCGTAGGGTTGCGGCTCGATGACCGCCGGCGGGAGAGACGAGGGGCTGGCCGATCCCCCTGTCGCCGGTGCCGTGGTGCCGGGCGGCTGGCTCGACCCGCCCACCCCGACAGGTGCGGGGACGCGCCGCAGGAGCCACCAGGTGACGCCGACTGCCCCGATGAGCACGATCCACTCCGTGTCGGACACGGTGCGTCACCCCTGCGCCGGTTCCGTGTGGAACCCGAGGTGTTCCAAGGTCTCCTGCACCGCGTAGAACCCGTCCATGCCGAACCCCACGAGATCGCACGCCTTGGCGGGCTGGCCCGTGGCGGTCGGCCGCTCATGCCGCAGGCATAACGTGACCGCGCCGTCCGCAAAGGTGACGTGGCCGACCGTCTGCCCGGTCGGGCCGGTGACCTGGAGCCGTTGGATCACCGGCGGGTCCGCCGTACTCCCCGGCGGGCCCGCGAGGCCCAGCCGCCGCTCCACGTCCTCCTGGAACCGGAGACCCACCGTGCGAACGCACTGCTGCTCGACGGCCGACAGTTCCGGGAACGGCAGACTCGCCCGGTCGGGACTCAGGCAGAAGGCCCGGCCGTAATCGGCCCCCGCGAGACTCAGTTCCTCCGGCATGCGGCATCCCTCCCCGCGTCACCAATGAATCGCGTGCCCCAGCAGGGCCGCGACCACCGCCACCAACGCCGTCACCACCACCACGGCCCCGCGCGGCCAGTCGGCCCCCCGCTGGGCCAGCTCCCGCCGGACGGCCTGGAGCTCATCCCGCAACCGCGCCATCTGCTCGCGCGTGTCCGTCACCGCTTGCGTCAAGGCCGCGACATGCCGGGTCAACTCCTGCACCGTCTCCCACAGCCAGCCGGAGGGGGGCGTGTCGTACCGTTCCCGTGCATCCACCGGGTCTCACCCACGGTACGCCTGCGTGAGGGCCGCCGCCGTGCTCCGCGCGGGGATCACCAGGACGGTGCCGATCCGCAGGACGTTCGGGTTCGGGCCAATCGCGGCCTGATTGGCGAGGTAGATCCCCGGCCAATAGGCGGCCGTGCCGTAGAACCGCGCCGAGATCTGGCTGAGCGTGTCGCCCGGCTGGACGACATACGTGCTGGGGTTCGCCACCGTGGGCGTGCCCCCCGTGACCGTCTGGGGCGTCCCCGTCGCGCCTTGCGGTGTGTAGACGGTGCCCGGTGCCGAACCAGTGCCGGGAGTCGCGAGCGGTTGGGTCAACGGCGTACCTGGGTTCGGAGCGAAATGGAACAGGGATCCTAGGGCCCAGGCTCCAAACACGACTGCCCCCAAGAAGAGCACGCCGTTCCGTCCTGTGCTGATTTGCACTCGGGTGGGGTGTGCCGCCATCTTACATCCCTCCACCGCCCGTTTGGGGTACTGGGCATGTCTCGCAAACCACCATACCCTGCGTCAGGGCTTGGCTCAGCCATTGCGCCGCCCATCGCATGTTCGCGGCGTCGCCCGGCCCCCACTGCTGTTCCAGCGCCGCCCAGTCAATCTGCCGGCTCCCGGCCGGAATGAGCTCGCCCTCCCGCGTCTCAATGGGCAGGCCCGCCAGGGTCATTGCCAAAATCGTGGTGGCTTCCGCCTGCTCCTCCTGGCGGGTGTGATCCGCCGGGGGCGCGGGCAGGCAGGTCCGGTCATGCAGGAGCGCATGCGCCCCTTCATGGACCAGCGTCTGGACGGCGTAGCTGTCCCGACTGAGCGCCGCCGGCGCGAGCAGGATACTCTCGTTGTCCGGCGTGTACTGCCCCTCCAGGATGTAGTCGGGGGTCGCCTGCAACGCCCGGTAGCGGATCCGCACCCCACACCCCTGGAGGGCCGCCGCGAGGCGGTCATACGCCGCCGGCACGTCGGGCGGCACCGTGATCGCGGCGACCTCGGCGGCGGTCGGCTGCCGGATCCACCAGGGGTGCCGGGCCGGGTCCACCGCGACGGTCTGGCGCGGCGGCGGCGGGGCCGTGGGCGTCCACACGCCGAAGCTCGTCGGGGTCCGCTGCCGGACGGCCTCCGCGTAGGCGGTGGCCCATTGGCGGATCGCGCCGGCGGCGGCCTCGACCTGCGCCGGCGTGGTCGCCGCCTTCACCTGGGCGAGCAACGCCTGCCCCTGCGGCGCGAAGCGGTCCAGAATCGCCCGATCCGCCGCCGGCGAGCGGGCGATCTTCTCCGGCGTCCAATCGTAGTCGTAGAGAGCTTGCAGTTCCTCTTGCACAAAGCGGAGCCGGTCGGCGACCTGGGGGTCCGCCACGGGCACCCCCTGACGCACGAGGTCCGCCGCTCTGTCCGCGACCGCCGCCACGCCCGCGATATGCGCGGTCCCGCAGGGCAGGCACCCCGTGTCCCGCTCCATGTCGGGGGCGTACTGCGAATATGGGGCGCCGCCCGCCCCGCTTGCGGCGGCGGACCCCGGCCCTGCGTCCACTTGGGCGGGCGGCGGGGCCAGCACCGCCGTTTGGAGCCCGGCCGCCGCCGCGCCCAACGTGGCCGCCGCCGCTTCTAGGTCGGCGACGGAGGTCACCGGATTCACCGCCGCCTGCCGCGCCCGCCGCAGGTGGGGCAATGCCACCCGCCACCGGGCCTGCTCGGCCGGGGGGAGGTGCGCTAGGCGCTCCGGGGCCAGGTCAAAGCGTTCGAGGGCGGGCAAGCCCTGCCCCCACTGCTGGACATCCCGCAGGCGCTGTTGGACCTCCGGGTGCGCCAGCCCGTCCTCCCGCGCGAACCGCAGGGCCTCTTTGAGGCTCGCGCTCATGCGGACCACCTGATCCCGGACGGCCGCGACCGAGGGCGGGGCCCCGGCGTCCGCTGGGCCCGATCCGGCCGCCCCCCCCACCCCGGCCCGCCAATCGATCTGTTGGGTCAACGTCTCCCGGAGCCGGCGCATCTCCGTCGCCAATTCCTGATAGCCCGCCGCCTGCTGC
>Ga0208429_100107_pt1 | contig 11877 bp, 15 predicted proteins | sample BED_virus_MetaG_FD_187134 | JGI IMG/M metagenome (GOLD analysis project Ga0208429, IMG submission 187134) | Hot spring microbial mat communities from Yellowstone National Park, Wyoming, USA - BED_virus_MetaG (SPAdes) (version 2) | ecosystem: Environmental > Aquatic > Thermal springs > Hot...
GCAATTGCAACGGAGTTCCCACTTAGGAAAAGAGAAATAATTAATAGAATAAAAACATCCGCTTAATTTTTTGCTCAGAGCCTATGTCCCGAAGTTTCTCCTTTGATAATCAAACCAATCAATGGCCTTTTTTAGTTCTTCTCTACTGAATTCAGGCCAGAGCGTGTTTGTGAAATAGAGCTCTGAATAGATTGTTTGCAATGGGAAGAAGCCGCTGAGCCTTCTCATACTACCAGTCCTTATGACTAGGTCTATTTGTGGCACACCAGCAGTTAATGATGGAGCTCCCATACCAAGAAGTATCATCTGTCTCTCCCATTCTCCACTATAACATATGCCTAAGTGAAGGGAACCCCCGTTATATTGGGCGGTCTCAGCCTCAAGGGCCATGGCCTCCTCTCTTGCGACTCCTGAGACAAGACCCAGATCACCAACAACCTTGACCCTTAGCCTTTCTCCATCTATTATCTCGTCCTTGCGGAGATCCCTCAACCCATTGGCTAAGAGCTCATCAAGGACTGCCCTCTCCATAGACGATCTCTTAGCACAGTTCTCATAGCTTAGTACGTAGACAATAGCGTATCTTACCCCCTCCTCTATTACCCACCTGAGGGCCTGCCTAAGTCTTTCATATCCCTGTCTATAGGCCTGAGGATAGGTGAGGCCGTACTTTTTAGCGAACCTCCTGTTTCCATCTGGTATTATACCTATAACATTTGGTAACATTTTCTATACCCTAAGAAAAATATACTGAGAAAGCTTTTAAGAGGAAAACTTTTTATCTATATCTGTTTTAAAAGATAAGGCCTTTATTTGTTATGAGCTACAAATTTGTAGAAAATTTGATTATTATGACTTAGAGATAATATAGTTTATGACCTTCCTAAGTCTTTCCTTAAAAGTATCATAACTAAAGCCCTTGGCCACCCCTCTAGCTCTTGTAGATAAGACCTTAAGCCTCTCAGTATCATTAAGCAATGATTTAATTATGTGGGCTGCATCATCAACATTAGTATATCCAAGGCTTGAGTCAACTCTTGAAGCTATGTCAGTCCACCCTCCTCCATCTCTATAGACTACAGGTACTAGCCCAGCTGCTGTTGCTTCAGCTATAGAAATACCAAAATGCTCAGCAATAGCTGGATGAAGGTATATCGAGGCCTTAGACATTAACTCAAGAATCCTTCTCCTTGGCACATCAGTCTCAAGATGGAAATTCCTCAGACCTTTGGCTCTTTCCTCTACAGCCCTTAACACAGGCCCCGAGTAGATACTTGTGCTTCCAACTAAGTAGAACTCGGCCTCAGGGACAAGCCTAGCAATCTCAGCTATGGAAGTAAGTCCCTTCTCAGGTGATATTCTGCTAACTGTAAGCACTATTTTACCCCTTTCCCCTCCAAGCGGTAGGAGCTCCTCAATGTTAACTGGGGGGTAAACAATGTAGACCTTAGAGTTGCCGTACAACTTAAGTATGTGATCTGCAGTATAAGTGCTATTAGTCAGCATTGGCTTGGTGGTATCACTAATTTTCTCCACCTCTCTGATAACTAGCCAGTCGTAGAGCTTCCTGAGGCCACCAGCCTTACCCTGTATTGCCATGAAATCTATGATAGCAGGTAAGTGAATGTAGGAAACATCTGCCCATGGCACTGGAACATTGGTCTGCGTCTCTATAACTAGATCATAGTCCTTCCGAAGCCATTTCTCCCTGTCCATCAGATGCGTTATCGTGTAGAGCCTCCTGAGGCGTACAAACCTCCCAGTTCTTCTGAGTAATATGCTTGGTAGTGGTTCACCAAGCTGTATTGGGGTAGGAGGATCCTCAACACCACTAGTTAGGATGTCCCAAGCCCTCTTATCTACATGCGCTGTGAAGAGGTCTGTTTTATTGCCTAGATCCCTGAGTGCCCTATACATCTCAAGGGCCAGTCTCTCTCCTCCACCAGCTTCATCAAAGAATGTATGCACAATAGCTATCTTCAATTTCAACGTAACCGCCTCCATTTATTTTTGTTTAAATAGTTTATAAGGTTATTAGGATAACTACGGTTTAAGTTTAACACATTTGATGTAACCATTCTTCACTATTATTATAATAATACCATTATGGGAGAAGGCATTGCTGTTAACACCAATAACACTTACGTTTATGTCATTGATAAACGTTTCCTGAGAAAAGTATGCAGTACCATTAACATAGAGTGTGTTGTTTAAATAGAGGAGTCTTGTTTCAGGCGTTATAGCAATTGCCCAATACCAGGGCACGTATGTACCATAAAGGTCACTGTAATACCGCAAGGCAAAGCAAGGATTAACTATTATAGGTCTTGCCTCTTGTGGAGCCTTGTAGACATTTGATGTTACTGAGTCAAACGTTGACATGTTATACATCTGGACATAGACGAGGGCCCCTGAAGGTACTATGTAAAGGGGTGACGGAGCAGAAACGTTTATGAGAGCCCAGCTGTGGGGCTTTATAGCTATCACATTGAAAAGCGGTGCCATGAAAGTGACATTGCTTGATATGACCCACCTCTTCCCAACATCATTAAAGTACACTATTATAATTGGGTACAGCGGTTTGCCCGATGGGTTTGTAACATTTAGCGTTATAGTATCCCAACCACCTGTACTACCAACATCATAGAAGGCCACTACAGATACCTTTGCATTAAGGGATTTATGAAACATAAGCGTGGGGACGACAAGCGAGAGCACAACAACAAGCGCTATGAAAAGGTACACAACTGTTAACCTCAAGGCCCCGTCACCTTCGGCTGTTCATCTTTGCGCAACCAGAGCGACATAACCCATACTGCTAAATAAAAGCTGAAATAGTACAGGTCGCGCCAGCTCACCAGCCATAGGAAGGCTGGCATAAGCCACTTCCACCTTGTGTTAGGCCTGTATGCAATCAAGAGGCCAATATACATGGCTACCATAGCTATCGTATATGCATAATGCGGCACAGTAACGCCTATTGAATTGAGCAATGAGATGGAGAGACCCTCATTGGCTATCGGCTGGAGTAGTGGGCCCAAAGCATCTTCAGCCCAGCAAAGTGAAATAAAGGGAGCATTAGGTATTAGAAAAGCTAAAATTGGGAGGGCTATAGTAAAGGAAAGGCGCCTTGGGTTTCTGAGGTTGTCCTTCCATATAAATGGTAGGTAAAGCAATGGGTATTGCATTATAGCACCAGCCAGCCCGAGCAGGAATGATGTATAAACATCATCAAGCGAGATTGCTACAACGACAAGTGCAAATACAAGGACTGCCAGGGAGCCACCAGTAAAGAAGAACGGGAAATAGCCTCCATAGACAAGGGCCGTTATGAAGAACGCCTCCTCAACTCCCTTCTTTCTAAGGAAGAGATAAAGCAGGAAAGCAACAGGGACGGTAATGAACTGTGGATGGGGAAACACTAGAGAGACGAGCTCAAAATAGAGCGCAGGATATCCAAGCATTGTAACATAATATTGTGGTGTCAGAGTCACAGTTACAACAGGTTCAGACACAGGGAACATGGTATACGCCTTGCTTAGATTTGTTATGTATGGATTAACACCATGTCTGAAAAGGTAAGCCGCATAGAGCACCAGACTTTCCTCATCGGTGACAGGAGGCAACCTGTAGATAGCCAGCGCGGTTGCTACCATAGCTACCGCAAGCACTACTATTATATCAAGGAGCCTCCTGATTCCAGTAGCAAAGTAGACCAGTCCTAAAAAGACAAGAAGCACATAGGAGATAACTATCAGGGGAGAATATACACCCATTGATGAGAGAGAACTGGCTAATATCAAAATCCCTGCAAATACTGCAACCCTTTTTATTGTTTGTAAAAGCTCCATTCACTCCCCTGAAAATCTTTTAGGGGGATAAGGTTAAAGCACTAACACCCTCCTGACCTCCTCCCCACCCTAAAGGGTTCCCTTTAGGGGGTTCATTAGTTCCCCTCATCTGTTCGGGATTACATCTGTCATCTGAGGGGCAGTCGGGGTGGTCAGAGATCCCCCCATCTTTTTGTATGCTTTCTTTTCAATGTTTATTACTGCTATAGTATCCCTATCAGCTTCAAAGCCACACTTAGTACATTTAAATCTCCTATAACCAACCTCTACAAGCTTTGAACCACATATTGGACATATTGACGATGTACCTTTAGGATTAATAACAGCTATAGGTATCCCCTGCTTTTCACATTGCCAATCTATCCAATATTCTAACCTTCTATAACCTAGTATTAGCAATGCAGTTTTGTGCTCCTTGGGTAGTTTCCTAAGAGCCTCTACCAAGCCTGTTAGGTCTTCTCTGGCAACAGCATGTTGACGTTGTTTTGCTAGCGATGCAATTGTATGGGATATCTTCTTCGCCCAATCCTCTATAATGTTCCTAGCCTTCCTGTAAAAGCTTTTTATTCTTTTCTTAATACCTCTTCTCCTAAGCCAAGCATTGCATTTAGAAGAAGAGTGCCTTTTCTGAAGGTTTTCAGCTAATTGTTTATAATGCAGAGCTCTCTCAATATGCGTTTCAAACCTATATTCGCTTTTTCTATTACCTACAACTATTTGTTTTTCATTAACATCAACAGCTAGAACGCCCTTAGGATTATATTTAGCTGGCTCAGGCACACGCTTATATATCTTAAGAATAAACTTACCATCTTTAAGTAACAACCTAGCATCTTTGTTTTGGTAGCTATTATATCTCCTATCCAAGCCAATAATTTTAAGCCTATAGCCTCCCAATAGCTCTACATAATCACCTTTAATTCTATAGCTCTGCCTATATGTTAACCAAATCCTTAGACTCCTAACTATGGGTATCTTGCCTCTTTTAGGACTCTTAAGCCAAGACTTAGCTATAGCAATAGCCTCTCTATAACAATCTGTGGCAAACTTGTATAGTAGATCATACCTCTCTCTTAGAACTTTGTATAAAAGTCTATGAGCTTTTCCAAGGCTTACTGCTTTATTCTCTATTACAACTTTTATAGAGTAATTAAGAGCTTCCCTATACCTTTTCATTAAATCTACAATTTCTTGATATGAATCGGGCTCAGGGCTAACCTTTACATTAACTGTTAAGGTTAGTACTCCCTCATCGCCCATAGACATTTACTCCACCTTGTTCTTCTGAATATCTACTTTCTTTAGGCAGTTAGGACAAGTGACATATAAAGTCTTCTTACCCTTATACTCCCATACATATCCACAATACGGGCATTTTACCTTTACCACTTCCACCGCCTCTATTACTACTAATAGAAAACGGAGCCTTATAAGCTTTTCTACCAATCCCCACCTTAAAAGGCGAGGCCTTCATTTGTAACTCCATTAACGGCGCCAGCTGTATGCAACATAGACAGCTAGCCCAGCGAAGACTATGGCAACTATTATGAGAGCCCATGATGAAGCATAATTAGACACTGTTGGCCCTACAGCGGTTGCAGGCAATGGACTGACCAAAGAGGCGTTTGGAAATTTCGTAGTCATGTTATTTACCATGACCGTTGTACCATACATCGTATATAGAAATAGGCCGACAAGTGATATTATAAATGTAAACGCTATCACTAATATTGTAAATGCTATTATACCAAGCGTTATACGCATTTAAATCACCTATCTGTGAGCTACCCCGTCCTAAAGGGCGAGGCTTCCTGCTTCATAGCTTTACCTTGCCCGTAGCTCATCGCTACGGGTAGAGGGCGGAGCTTCACAGGCTCTAAGGGTGGCTCCCACCCCGCACCTCTTAAGGATATTTGGAAAGAGAAGTATTTAAGCCTGACCTCCTCCCCGCCTCAGAGAGGCGAGGTTTTACGCCCCCCAAACCCCCAATTTTACAAATATAATATATTGCAAAACGGTAAAAAAGTTAACAGGTTTCTATTGTTTTGACTTCGTTTGTTAATGTAACAACAAGGACTTTACAGGGATCATCTGATGAAAGAATCTTCTTAATAAGGTGTTTGCGGCCCTTCTTATCAATAACATAAATAACTGACCCTATCTCTTGTACACCGCTTGAATCATCTATCTCTACCAATTCCGCTGCCATTAGGATCCTCCAACTTTAATGCTAGGTCACAAAGACTTTTAAACCTAGCTCCCTTAGCCAATGTAACAATGATCAACGAGGCTAATATTTTATCATTAGAATGTTTTACTTTTGGTACCATTTCCACGAGATCCTTAAACATGAGATATCCTGAGATCCCACCTCTGAAGCAGTCTCCTCCATTAATAACAGCATACAAGGTTCTTGCATCAACATGCTTTCCTAGCTCACGTGGTTTGGCTTCACTACAAAAATTAAGGAGTCTTAACTTAAAGGTGTCCCAGTTGATAGTCATAGCCCGCCCTCCTGATCGTGGCAGGTCTAATTTGTGGCTTCTGCTAAAATTTTGCCTTTGTTAGCTACACAATTCTTTATAAATTCATCCCTCTTATTAGGCGGAAGTCCTCTTGCCATCGCCGTACATTTAGCTATAAGCTCACCTTCATCATTAGACATATTAAACACCTAGAATATTATATCAGAGAAAAATTAAAAAGAGTGTATGCTGGTTATGAACTGTTTGGGCCCATATATACGACCCTGTATCTGCGCTGTAACAACAATGCAGCCACAAATATCATTATGGTGAGCGCAGCAATGGCGTATACCTTCTGTCCCAGTATAGCCATGAATGAACCAGTAACTGCTGATGCAAGTATAAGGCTCCTCAAAACATCTTTTATGGCTCTTGCCATCCCTATAAATATTGCTATGAAGAATGCAGTAACCATGGGCACACCAGCATATCCATTAGAGCTAAGGTAGTTTACACTTGGGTAATTAACGGGAAGTGCTGGAGGTGCACCAGGGCTGACAGGGCCCGTGGGCTGTTTAAGTATTGGTAAGGCTGACAGGTTTGTTGGCACACTTGAGATAAGAACCATAGTGGTGGTCACAGTTCCATTTATTGTCTGCACCACGTAGCTCACGGCTGTGCCGCTGAGAACTTGATAGTAGGATGAGACAACTGTACCAGTATTTATCACGCTAAGTGTTGATGTAACAGTACCAGTATAAACTATTGTACCTGTTGATGTTACCGTTCCGCTTATCTTCTGCGTTATAACTGATGTTACATTACCTGTGTTTACTACTGTTAAGTGACTTGTTACATTACCAGTCACAAGGTTTAAAATCCTTGTAGTCACGTTGCCAGTATAAAGTATTGTACCTGTTGTCGTTACAGTACCATAATACTTTACGCTCTGATTAACGCTGTTTATTACAGTTCCTGTGTTTATGATGCTGTTTATTACAGTCCCCATCTGTGAGAGTGTTGTAGTCACATCACCAGTATAAAGTATTGTACCAGTAGTCACCACTGTCGCGTTACCAGTAGTTTTAACGACAACGGTTCCACTTGAAGATACAAGGACGGTGCCAGATGTATGGAATGTCACATTTCCTGTCGATACAACCATAACGGTACCTGTGCTGGACACAACAACAGTGCCAGTGCTCTTTATTGTCAGATTACCAGTCGTGACAAAGTAGACGGTTCCACCAGAAGTAAACACTACGGTACCTGTGTTCAAGTTCGTTATAGTTCCAGTTACCTCTTCAGTAAGATTTGCCGCATAAACAGGTCTTGCCGATATGCCCATGAACAGGATTACGACCACAACTATGAGTGCTGTTGTTATGATAATATATCTATATTTCACTTCTCAGACCTCAGGGCCGCGATTAACCTTAGCAAGCCGTATATAGCAATCCCGCCTATCATTACCTCGAAGAAGATGTAAATGTAGTTTGCATTAATCCAGCCGTAGCTTATCTTTATATTCATTGCATAACTTACAGCAGAGCCAGTCAGGTTAAGGCTACTCATTACAAACCCAATTGCATACGCTACTATGATGAGAATTAAAATTAGTATCAGTGTAGTCCATGAATGTACTAGATTATCCCACAGATCCATCGCGGCTCCCCTCTATTTTATGAGCCGTAGAAGAATGTTGCTCTATTTATAAAATCAAGGGCCTTGCCAAGAGATTTCTCGTCTAGGGTGATACCAGGTGTATTTGATTTAAGTTTCACTAATGCTAACCTTGCCAGTGTGGTTATAAAGTCCAACGCACTAGCGGCATCCATATCCATGTCACTTGAGCTTAAAGCAATTTTCAATGCCTCGACCTCCTCATCTGTAATAGGTATAGTTATGGCTGGTGTCATACCTCCATCCTTTATAAAGAAAATTGTAAGCGTCCTCTCAACATAGTCTGCCCTAGCTGCGATACCCTCACCATCAAGGATAACCTCTATGTAGGCCCCATTATCATTTATTATAGTCCTAAGGCCACTCCTCTCAATTACAATAGATTTTGCCTTGAACGCCATTTATACCCCTGGTAATAATTTGAAATTAGGAGGTAATAAAAATATAATGATATGATTTTAATATTGAATGGAGAATTGCTTAGGCTTTAGCTTCGAGGCCAGCCTTTTCTTCATAGAGTTCATGAACTTTTTGTTTCATGCAGGCCTTAAAATGCATAAACCTCTCTCCTTTAGGATACCCAGCACTTTCCTCTTTGCAATGCTTAGCCGCTTTCCTGAAAATATCTTTCATGGTTTCCCTACTTACCAATCCTCTCTTTGCCATACCCTTTCACACCTCACCTTGTGATCTATATAGTATGAAGTTAATAGCGCCTTAAAAATATATCGTTCGATCTATGTCATCAGTGATATCATCATTCGAGATAGGTGTATTTTCGTAAACTACCCCGCCCTCACGGACGGAGCTTTGGGGTTTCCAGTGGACTTCACGACGCACCTTCATCTCCCCTTTAGGGTGTTTACGTACCCCCGACCCATACCTCTCGTTAAGGCATGGGCTATGTTTATAGACGCATTCAAGTCACGGTTATATATAAGCCCACACTTAGGACAGCGATATTCCCTTCCTTCAACGTGGGTAACATAACCGCACCTATGGCATGTTTTGGACGTGTTCTTAGGATTGATATAGATCACCTTAATGCCCTGCAACTTAGCCTTATACTCTATCATCTTCTGCAATTTCCTGAAGGGTAAGGAGTGAAACCTCCTGTTGAGCTTCTTACTTCTCGTAAAGTTCTCCCTAATACCTGTGAGCTTCTCCATAACTATTACTGGAGAAGGGAATTGTTTAGCGTATTCCACAATCTTCTTGGAGATAACATGAAGTTCATGGTTAACTATCCTCCCCTCTTTCCCTTTCAACCTCTTAATTACGTCCAACCTTTTCTTTTTCTGTAGTTTCTTCCTGATGTTGAAGTACTTGTGTCTAACTTCCTTGATTTTTGACCCTTTAAAGAAAGTACCCTTAGTGGGTTTGTCATTCACTAATGCAACTACTGTAGCTAAGTTCTTTTCACCCAAATCTATTCCTATAGGTGTTTGTGGTTCATAATCCTTGAAGGGTTTTTCAAGAGTGAAGTATACATACCATTCGCCATCTCTCTTTATGAGTTCAACTTGTTGTAAAGACCATTCGCTATGATCTGATAATATGTTATCTATCATCTCTCTTTGTCTTTCTCCGAACTGTACTGGATACCACACACCATCGCCGTCTAGCTTAAGATATAGCCAGTATGGTGTTAGTTTAGTGCCCCTCCTCACAAGTTTGAAAGCACGGTAGTTCACTCGTATTGATACTTTATGTATATGAAACTGTATTCCTTCATTTGCTTTAACAAGTTCTACTGCCTTATCTCTAGCTGTTTCTGTTAGCGTAGAAGACAGACCGAACCTTCTCCTAGCTTCCTCATATCCTTTTTTCTGGAGAAGTTTCTTATCCTTGATATTAAAAGAAGCAAAGAACTTTATTGCCTTGAGGTATTTCTCTAGAATAACGTTTAGTTTATGTCTCTTCTCTTTATTAGGGTTTAGAATCTTCCCATGTACTGCTATTTTTATATCTGCTTTCAGGGAACATCCCCAAGTTTTTATTTTTTAACTAAAACTTTTATACTTAACTCCCCGCTCTTACGGACGGGGTCTCTGGTGTTGATAGATTAAGCCTCCTCAGTTTCCTCAGCAAGCCTATTTAAGAGCAAGCCAAGGGTTTTCCTCAAGGAATGAAGGCCTGGGTATATACTGCTTATTACCTCTGACCATACCATGGCTGTCACGGGCACGAATATTATTGAATAGAAACTATAGAATGTATGATTGAATATAAACACAACGCTGAACGTAACAAAACCTATCACAAAGAAAAGTGTGCCAAGATCCCTAGGTATCGACCTATGCACTAAGAGCAAGTAGACAAAGTATCCCATCGCTATAAGAAATGCTGGGGCCTCTATAAAGGGATTCATTGAAAACTTCAGCAATAGTTGTTTTACAATGTAATTATTACCCACATGCAACGTCTCTGTAATTATACCTCCTATCATTGCATTTACCCCAAAGAACCAGTCAATTGGTGATGATGGTACTGGCCCGCTGGGCCTGTTTTGAAGATCCCAATGTAATGTTGTCTCCATGCCAAGTATCATGTTCTTTAGGCCTAGAAAAGTTACTAGTGGCACATAGGAGAGAACAAGAATAGCAACTGGAACAACTATAAGTGCTAATGATGTTATGATTTTATCCTTTAGGGTATCCTTTGAGTTAAGGTAGTAATAAACTGCTAGTGCAAGCACAAATGGGAGGGCCGTCTCCTTGCTTGCTAAGGATAGACCCATGGCTATAGCTGCAAGGCCCCAGCGCTTATTAATTGCAAGAGCTATCGCTATTGTTAAGAAGAATGTAGCATATGTGTCAAGGAGGGCCAAGGAACCTACAGTAGCCGTTATTGACTCCAATGGAAAGACAAGGGCTCCAGCTACCCCCCCTATGAGGCGCCTCTCATCCTTCGGATTACCAATCGTGATCCCAAGAAAGATTATGAGTGGCTCAAGGGATGTTAGTATGATTGAAGGTATACGCCATACAAAGGCATATGAGCTGTGCTCTGCCATGAGGGTCAGTGCAATTATATATTTCCCTAGGGGCGGGTGCTCAAGGTTCCAGTAGAAAGCAGCTATACCACTTGCTGGGGCATGAACTGGCCCAACATAACCGAACATATAAACAGCAATCTTTTCAGCTATCGTTGCATAGTAAACCTCGTCAGATATGAAGCCGTGGCTGAAGGGGCCTGTGGCTGTGGCCCAAGCCCTGAGACCTGTTGCTATGCTAGAGACAAGTGCTATTATAAGAGCTGTTGTGAACTCAGGTGATGCTTTTATCTTCAGTCGTGGTAACCTTATCTCTATCTTCTCTTCCTCGCTCATATCTCCTCTACCTTGAAGATTTGATATGTGCCTTCTGCCATCATGATTAGACCAATAATTATTGTTGCAACAAAGAATATGGCAAATGGGATGTATAAAGAGGTCACATAGGGGTTAGAGGCATAAACTATTGTAGCGTTCTCAAATTGTGAAGTACCGTTTGGTGCGTTAAGCAGGTAGCTGTGGATTATATAGAGGTGCTGGTAAAGTTGAAAAACAGAGACACTAAGCAATGATGCCACAAGCCCAATAATGGCTAGAAGAAGTGAGACTAGATTTGCACGCCTCCTCGATATGAAGTAATAGAAGACAAAGCCACCATATCCAATGAGGACTATTGAGACAACGGCAGGAATGGGTGACGGTGTGAGAACCTTAATACTTGAGCCAGTTGGCACTATTACTAATGATGGTAAGACGTAGCTAACATTATTAGTAGCAGTCACAGTTGTTGTTATAACGCTTGTAGTGGTGTTTGTTATATGGGTGACCTTGGTAACCATAGGATATTCTGCAGTGACAAAGACTGTAGCATTAGAAATCCATG
>Ga0208429_100118_pt1 | contig 11359 bp, 16 predicted proteins | sample BED_virus_MetaG_FD_187134 | JGI IMG/M metagenome (GOLD analysis project Ga0208429, IMG submission 187134) | Hot spring microbial mat communities from Yellowstone National Park, Wyoming, USA - BED_virus_MetaG (SPAdes) (version 2) | ecosystem: Environmental > Aquatic > Thermal springs > Hot...
GTCTGCAATAGTGTCTACGTATATCATCTTAGTAGAACTAATCTTCGGTGTTTTAGCTATATTTACTCAGCGTGCTGCTCTTAGTAGCAAAAACCAATATTCAATAATAGTTCATGGATTAGCATGGTCTGTTGAAGTGCTCGTTTCAGTATCATCATTCTTCATCCTTTCATTATTCTCAACAGTAGGATTTGCAACACTCTCGTTCATCATAGGTTTCATACTATTAATAGTCGGTATTCTATACCTGTATATGCACGTGAATTCTTGAAAAGTTGTTTTTAAATCTTTCTTTTTAGCCCATTATATTCAAATATACACCAGTATACTGCGTTATATTCAGGTATACCAGAATATAACTCGGTATATCTCGTTATATTCAAATATACACCAGTATACTGCGTTATATCCTTACAATTTCGTTCAAACAAAAACTTTTTAATTTAGAGCAGGGAGGAGGTCAGAATTTTCAAAGTACTTCTTTCCATTTTCTTTCATTTGCATCAAAATATAATATGGCATTATTTCTCAATATTTTGAATAACTCTACGAATCTTTTATCTGCTTTATTTAATGTTTCAACTACCTTTTTTTCATCTGTATAGTCTACTTTGTCTAACTCTTTCAAAAATTTTTCATAAAAATTGCTATCTATTGCTATTCTTCCATCATTGTCTGTTTCAATTATTTTTGCTCCTTCTCTTTCGAGTTTACTGAAAAACGCGTCAGCGTTACGCAGGTTCATTTTCGATTCTACTAAAAAGCCTCTTTCCTTGACTATATCTATTGCTGTTTTCTTAACTTTTTTATCATTAGTCTCTGACCCCTCTTTACTCTGAGGACTTTCTTCCTCTTCAACCCCCTTTTTCTGTAATAGTCGTCTAAGCACATCATCATATGTCTCACGTGGATGCATTTTCAATTCATCTAAGATCTTTTTTGTTTCCTCGCTTATTCTAATTGTTGTTTTTCGCATATGTTAAATATCGATGTGTTATATTTAAATCTTTCTTTTTAGCCCATTATATTCAAATATACACCAGTATACTGCGTTATATTCAGGTATACCAGAATATAACTCGGTATATCTCGTTATATTCAAATATACACCAGTATACCGCGTTATATCCTTACAATTTCGTTCAAACAAAAACTTTTTAAACCCCTACTTTTTTAGTATATCTAAAGGTGGGAAAATGGAATGTAGACAGTCCACGCTTTATACTTATAGTAGAACACAAAGAGCACTTTTCCTAGATATATTCTGTGGCAATGAAACCAAGGAGTATATTGTATATGTTAGAAGAGGTAGGATATTTGTGCAAGAGTTCTATAGAAAACCATATCCACAATTTGGTAGAATGGTTCATGAATTCTACTTATGTGCAGAATGTAACTATCTGTATAACAGTGAGCAAAGGAAACATACGAGGAACATAGACATTTATACGGTTGAATGTGTGAGGAAATCTGAAGACGAGTGGAGTCAAATTAGTTCTATAGATTTATTTATAAACTATATCAACTCAAATATCACTGATGCGGAGAATAAAGTAAGAGAAGCGATAGATGAATACTTTAAAACTATAAACGTTGGCGATCGTTTAGAGTATTGTTGTGAAGGAGGCGGTGCTGCAATCTTTCTCTCATGCAAAGATGACACTATCGTATCTTATAGGAGACCAATCCCTTCGCCGCAAGGGGTATTATGCTTAGGGGGTATACATGAACTATATCCAGAAATGAGGGTTATCGAGGGTGAGGAATGTGTCCCAATCAGTTAGATTCAAGTTGTTGCTTGATCTTGATTACGATTATGACGAATTTTATATGGACATGCGTAATTTCATTATGGAACATATAAATATGATGGCGAAACTTTTCAACTATAAAATACTCTCATTGAAAGAAGAGAGGAGTAAAAACAACCACGTTCATATTTACATAGAGTTACTTTATGATGGAGACGTTAATAGGCTAGCACACTTTCTTTATTCTTTAGGTGATGACCCCAATCATACCCGACTTTCATTATTTAGGTATAAAATGCTCGGCTCATACATTACAAGTTCTTTTTAAATCTTTCTTTTTAGCCCGTTATATTCAAATATACACCAGTATACTGCGTTATATTCAGGTATACCAGAATATAACTCGGTATATCTCGTTATATTCAAATATACACCAGTATATCACGTTATATCCTTACAATTTCGTTCAATCGAAAACTTTTTAAGCATAGTTTTTAACTTTTAACATATGGCTATACAGCTTCCTCAAAAGGAGGAGGACATTGTTACATTTTTATATAGAGTTATTTTGAAAAGAGACCCAGATCCAGAAGGTTTATCAAATTATGCAGAAAAATTAAGAAAAGGTGAACTCAATATTCCTCAACTGGTTTTTATCCTCTATACCTCAGACGAAAACAAACAAAAAAGGCAATTATTTAAGGAATCTGCAAATCTAGCATTATGGGACTTCCTTAACAGTATAAAAGATACCGTAGTGTATAAAGAACTTAACGAGTTGGCGATGTTTAAGCTATATATGAAAGATAGTTACTCGGATGTAATTTATCCTTATAATTTCGAACCTGGTTCTCTTGTGGTTACCAACAGAATGATTACTCCAAGAAATGACATAGATGTTTATACGACATCCGCTGAATTACGACAGTTGCTTAAAATGAACTCTATAAATGTTGTTGAAAACTTATACGAGATTAATAAAAATTACAGATCATGTTATATAGTTGACCCAGATATGTTCGATGCAATAGGCGTCATAGTTAGAAAACTAGATGAGATTTGTCAGTTCATATATACAAACAAGATGAAGTCTTACATTCAAAGTAGAGTGAAACGATCTATGTTAGTTCTAGCTGAAAAGCCAAAATGAGGGAGTTTTATGCTTGACGTGTGCGTTTTGTCTAACGACCCCAATTTCACATCTGAATCTATAGAGTTTCTCAAGAGATATTTCCGTGTGATTATACTCTCTCTAGATTTCCCATCCTTTTCGTGGGCTAGAAACTACTGTAGTTCAATGTCGTCGGAAAAGTACATTATGAGATTTGATACTGACGAGAGATTAGTAAATCCAGAAAAAGCGATAGTGAGTATTAAAAGAGATTTACTTAAATATGATTTAATCTTCGCTAAAATAATCAATAATGTAGGTAAGTATAGATGGTATGGTTGGAAACTTATAATATATCCTTCAAAACTTAAGTACATCGGTGCTGACCATGAAGTCCTCTACATAGATACTGGTGATGACTTCTTCCCTCATAAATTCCCCAGAATTTATGACGATGATATAGAAATAGAGAACAATAAGACGGAAAGACAATACATGTTATCGCTCGCCAGAACGTATTATTTCGGCGGAGCTTATGACAAGGATTGGTTTAAATTAAGACAAATTATAGGAAATGTTACGGTTCCAAAGTTTTATAAGATAGTATCTTCACCTTCAGAAGAGCTTAAGAAGTGGGCAGAATCACACACTTCATGTGATAACGGAAGAGGGTTTTACTACTATTTCTTTGAAAGTTATCCTAATGAATGTTATCTAGATCCTCCACTCTTTGAGAAAATTGCAAACGAAATATACAACAAGGTACATTACTACGACTCATTTCTCCCCTATTACTACGCATCTCACAGAAACATTAATTTAGATGACCTCGCTAAGCTTAACAGAATATATATGCACGTTTTTGGTAGACCAGTAGACCAAGCAGGAATAGAGACATATATTCGTGAGGTTAACAAACCGCATGAGTTGATAAGGGATCTAATTCTTTCCAGGTGGGTTGGAGCATGAATAAGATAACGGCTGTATTAACAGCAGCTGGTTACGCGACTAGGTTTTTGCCCTGGTCATATACACTTCCAAAAGAGATGCTTCCAATTTTAGTCAACGGTGTTCCAATTCCAGCAATACAGTACGTTTTTGAATACCTTTATGATTTAGGGATCAGGAGATTCATAATCGTTATAAGGAAAAACAAAGAAGTCATTATGTCTCATTTCAGTAGAGATGAACAATTCTTGGAGTTACTTAAAAGGAAAAATAAAATAAAGGAGGAAATGATGTTAGAGAAATTTTTCAGTAAAGTTGATGATTCGATAATATATTTCGTTCCAACTACACCTAATGGATTCGGGGGAGCAGTACTATCTACTGAAAAGTACGTTGAGTCTGATTACATTTTCATTGCAGCCCCAGATGTCATTTTATATGATACAATTACGTTAAAGGGTGAAAATTTCATACTGGCATCATTTTCATCAGAGCCACAAAAATACGGCGTTGTGTATGGAGATAAGTATTTAGAGAAAATTGAAGAGAAACCACAAAATCCAAAATCGAACAAGATTTTCCTCGGATATGCCATGTTAGAGACGGAAATTTATGATTATCTAAAAGAAGAAAAACCAGATAAAAATGACGAGATCCAATTAACACCAGCAATATCAAGAATGGCAAAAGAAAGGAAAATAAGAGTCTTCAGAGTAAATAATTATTATGATATCGGAAACCCTGAGGAATATCTAAAATATTTGCTACAAACAAATACCCGCACTTCTAAAGCGTTTTCTTCATAAATCTCATCTACATCTACAATATCGCTGCAACTCTATAGAAGTGCGTGAAATCGGATCCCATTTCATAACACCCAGGAACTTATACGCAGCTGCAACTCTATAGAAGTGCGTGGGATAGAACATCTTAAAGAAAAAGTTCAAGAAGCACTGCAGTTCTATAGAAGTGCGGGTTTTTAACCTCAAAGATTTATTTATATTCATGGTCACTGTTCCAGTTAAAAAGTCACAACAACAAGAAGAGCAAGTGCCTGTTTTGACATGGGATGAGTATCAGCAGATGCGTCATCAATTTGAAACAATAAAAGAGCAAGAATATCAACATTTTAGAAAGGTTATTGCAACGTTGAATCCAAAGCCTCCAGAAGACATCTTCGACTTATTAGACAGAATGATGAGTATGTCAGAAAAACTTACCAAAACATCTGGTTCTGGTTCTGCTGACATCATAAATATGATATTTTCATTTATGAAAGCACTCAGTTCTTTAGATCCTAACGCTATAGGTGAAGTTTTCAAAAGAGTAGGTGAACTATTATCTACAAGTAAGCAACAACAACAAGCACAACAAACATGAGGAAAAGAAGTTGAAAAGCTACTGTATGATAACAGAAGGTAGGTTTGTAAAAACTTGGCTACCAGTTCATCTAAAACTGGCATCTCCTTATGTTGATAGATTCGTTTTAGTAGACGACGGTACTTTTCCTCCAGACACTAAACAATATCTCTCCCAATTTACAAACAGAGATATAGTAATACTAACGAGAAAATGGGACAACTGTCATGTATGCCAAAGAAACGTATACATCGACTATTTAAAAAAGGAGGGAGGAGTTCAATGGTGCCTAGTAATGGACAGTGATGAGTTTCCATCCAGACAACTTCTGGAATTTTATAGTAAGCTCGGCGATGATGTAACAACTGGTTATGCAACCCCTTCTCATGATATAAGGTACAACAAACCTCCCCCTTTAGAAGGGGGTAAAAATTTAAATATTTCTTCGGAGAACACTAAAACAGAACTCCCAGCTGGTCAACTTAATGGCCATGAGGAGCGGGAGCCGATTTCTCCCGCAATACCAGCTGGGGAGGAGAGGAGTAGCACCCATAAAAGGGGTGTAACAGCTGAGACCTCGGTGAACCCTCGCCCTTCAGGGCAGGGAGGAGGTCAGATAAGGATAGGATACAGAATACCTATTGACCCTGTTTTCACGTATTATTTTGGCGATAACGGGTATTTAGAAGAAAAGGTAAGTGGTGGAGAGGAACCACCAGATGAAGTTAAGAAATTAGCAGAAGCTTTAGGAATTACAGAATATGCGTTCTTTAGGCAGTTCGACTTTAAGAAATTGAATATATTTCCAATCTTAGACCAGGTTAGGTATGAAGGCACGGTTCATGAAGCATTAGTAGGCGTCAAAAGTACACCTTTAAATTACCCTTACTATCATATTAAGGCATTATGGGAGGTACATAGAGATGGGTTCAGGAATTATGTAGAGGGTGGGAGTGGGGTTAACCTTGGTGATAAGAACCCGCATTATGTAGAGATGAAACAAATGTTCCCGTCTATGAATTGGCATGACGTAAGAAAATTAGAAGACTTAACTCCAATTTTATTATGGTTTTACATGAACGCTGGAGATACTGGACATGAATGGTCGTCAGAGACGTTTGACATTTATATGTATATTCAGTATGCGACGAGGTCTGTACTACCCTTCAAATATGAAAAAACTTGGATACTTGAAAATCCCGTTTATTTCGAGATTAAAGATTTATATAATGCAATTCTGCATAGAGATCCAGATCCAAGCGGGTTAGAGTCATATTCAAAAGCTTTTTATGAAAAGACTTTAGATGAGATTATTGAGTCGATACTGAAATCAGACGAGTTCCTCTCACACTTTTCCAATCTCTGATAGAAAAATTTATATACCGTATTGATAGATGAATATCTTGATCAAAAATGGCTGAAGACCAAACCAAAGAACTGTTGGAAGAAGAAATCGATTTGAATTTTTTTATCCAAACAGTTAAAGTGATAGATAAATATAACGAACATCATAAGTTGTACGTGAGAATAAAGGATATGAGAATTTTGAGTGAAGGTGAAATCAATTATCAACGCTTAAGCCCTGAAGAATATACTGTTCACAATATTCTAAAAAATATTGAGAAACTATATAATGTATACAAGTTTACACAAAATGAGAAGCTAGCAGAAGGTGCAAAGGAAGAAATTCTGAAATTAATAGCGTTACTGATCTGGAATATTAACCATTAGGTGAACGATAATGAAGAAAACTAAGTGGTCAAAAAGACATGAAAAATTGTATGAAGATCTATGCATAGACAATTATGATGAAGAAGCATGCTGTGAGCTGCCCCGCCCTGAAGGGCGGAGCTTCCTGCTTCATAGCCCCACCTTGCCCGTAGCCTTTCGCTACGGGTAGAGGGCGAAGCTCCACAGGCACTAAGGGTGGCTCCCACCCCGAGCACTGATGTTAACGTGCTGTGTCCCCTTATGGGACTGTTGAATGGAGCAGAGGCGTACCACATAGACCCTCGCTTTAACCGAGGCGTCTCGGTGACGCTTGCTCCGTCAGTGACTGCCATTAATAGAAATTTTGGCAAAGAGGTATTTAAACTTTCTGTAAGGGGGCTATCCATCCCTTGGCGAGGTTTTTCGCCCCCTTAACCCCCAACTTTGTAAAGTGCCTCTGACAGTAGAAACAAACACAGCATCTAATGTCAAAATATTTTACGAGCTACTGTCGGCAATATGTGCATCAAAAGTGAGGATATTTACCGACGTAAGCCACGTAAATGAAATACTCAAAATTCTTTTACAAAAAATTGGGGTTAAGGGAACGTAAAACCTCGTCCCTGCGGAGTAAAATTTTTAAGCCTAAATAACTATTTTTATTTATGATGCCTTCCTCTGGTAATAAAACAAGCGACATACCAGCCGTATCCGTTCTCAGAGATTCATCGATAGGGATATATTTACCTAGAGATGTATTATATTGTGACGGAACTTCAGCAATTCTTCCAGAAGATTATGTACTAAAAGAGGGCAACTTGAGATTGTTTATACCTAAAAACAAAGTCGAGGAAGTTGTCAACGCTATGAAAACCTTTGGTTTCCACGAGGATGGCGAAAAGCATTCTCTTATAACGAAATTTTTCTATGATATTTGGGATCTCCGAGTTAGGATATATGACGACGGCTTTATTGATGGACGTCTTGAAGTTTCGCAGAAGTATAGGAAATATTTGTATAACTACACTGTCCCTTCAATTTATGAAGTGTTTGAATTTTATAGAACCGTGTACAATAATTTATACATATTTGATAACGTCGCTAATAAGTGGATCAAAGAAGTGAGGGTACATTATCTGGTAACATTAAACCCCCCCAGTTCTTCAACCTTACCGTTCCAAACCACTGTAGGGCCTTTAAGCATGGTCGGAATTTTAGCCTATCCTCTCTCAAGATTAATCTGCCCCTCTTTTTAACTTCTCCAAGTGAGAAATGATGATAAAACAAATGACAAACCTCACCCCTTCCAGGGCTGGGAGGAAGTCAGATGCGGGGTAGGAGAACCGCAAGCTTTTTAAATACCTCTGGCTATTTTTCCTCCAGGTGGAAAAATGGAAAAGGTTATATTCAAAGATATAAGTAACGCAAAAACGCCTAAGGACGCCATGTTGGGATTTGTAAAGTGGTACCTAGCAATAGGATCGATAGTCATTTTAGACATGATCGAGAACCTTACCGTTTCTCAGGAGCTAAGCTTAAATGAGGCAGCAATAAGTTCTACAAACAGCTTTCTGACCGTGGTAGATATGGTCTGGTATAACGTTATGCAAGAGCAAGGCATATCTATCGACCTAGACAAAGGAATAAGCTCTTTAAGTTTACCACTCTTCCAGTTAACCATGGCGGATCCTTCAGACGTTGAGAAATTTTTCGAGAATGATGCTGCAAACCTAGACATTAAGCAAATACTAACTGCCTTATTTAAGACTGCGTTACAAAAACTGAAACCAGAGGACGTGTTAGCGATAAAGAATGTTGCATCGTCACTATTAGTGACGGGTATTTTTACCTTCTTTACAAAAAATGGGGAGTTCAAAGGGGGCAAAAAACCTCACCTCTTCTAGGGGGCAGGGAGGAGGTCAGCTATACCCTCTCATAGAAAACTTTTTAAACCCCTCTTCCCCCTTTTTCTATCTTGGGGGGAACATGTCCGAAAAAGAAGATATTAAACATGAATATTCATACAAATCAACTATAAAAAAGAAATATAATTTAACCGATTATCAAATCGATCAAGCAATTGAAAAGTGCATAATAAAAGATTATAAATATGTACCAAACCCCTACTACCGTTCTAAGAAGTCGCTTATAATCAACAACGAAGAACTTCTTCAGCATCTAGAAGAGATTAGAAAGTTAGAGAAATATTCCGAAAACGAGATAAAGAAGAGAAAAGAGTATAATAAACGTTCAAGAAAGGTCTCAAAGATTTCATTTTATTGTCCAATATGCAATGCAAAAATTAGACCACTAAGGGATTCGTATACACGGGATGCCGTTCTAAAAGACGAAATAGATTATGAAAATGCGAAAAAAGTGGTCATTGTAACACACTTTAGACACAAACATACTAACTATGATATTATTCGTAAAGATAAACGAGAATTCATTAATTATCTAGAACAAAAAGCTAAAGAGCAAAAAATAGAAATTTATAAACTACAATATTTGTTAGATTATGAAGATGAATTAAAAGAATTATTAAAAAATGAAAAAACGGAAGAAGCTATTGAGCTAGCTAAAAAATATGGACTTTTACCACTTAATTTTAGTAAAGAAGAATATAATCGTATAGCACTAAAAATTAAACGAATGTATGGTTTGACTTGACAAAACAAACGACAAGCCTCACCCCTTCCAGGGGGGTAAGGCTTCTAATACGTCTAATTGTGTCGTTCAAGCGAAAGCTTTTTAAATCCCTTTTTCCCCTTTTCTCATGGGGTGAAAAAATGGAAAGTCTTGGAAAAACCCTAATAATAGAGAATAAACAATACGGTTTAAGATTTTATGAAGAAGGGTCTAGGGAGTCCTACTTTCTGAAAGATTACGGCGATTATTTTGTAATGATAATTGAGGAGGATCGTGAGGCCAAAGACATGGTTAGAGATATCTACGAGAACCTAGGAGTGCGAAATATCTATGAACTACTGGAAAAGTTCAAGAGAAAGCCTTCAGAAATATATGAGATGCTGACGGGGAAGAAAGTAGAATTCGATTTCGTTTTAGTCGAAGACGAGGGAGGTGTCAGTATTGAAGATCATAGTTAAGGACTTCAACTTGAACCAGCTCTTTTCGTTTATGGTAGTATATTCTGGACTACGTATCTATCTGTGGAAAACTGAGGAGGCCGAATTATGTTCAATTTCGGATCCATCTTACATTTCAGACATAATAGTAGAGAAGGACGCACTTGACGAATGGAAGAAAATATGCGAACTGGGAGACGATGTAGTTAAACACGTAAATGTGGTAGATAAAGTGGACTTAAAACAGTACTTTAAGTACGAGGTTCCAGATTACGCCCCACTAAAACCCATCGAAATCCTAGTATTAAATCACCTGTGGATAGTGGAAATTTGGAAAGAGTAAACTATCCCGCCCTCACGGACGGGGAGGAGGTCAGATGAACAGGATGTCCTTTAGCCAACAAAAACATTAAAAACCTCTCACACAGCAAAAACTTTAAAGTTTAACTTATAACAAAAGTCTCAATGATGAGAGTTATATTTGGAGACTCTAGAAATATGAAAGAAGTTGAGGATAATAGTGTTGGTTTAGTTCTTACTTCTCCCCCTTACTATAATGCACCTTTTGACTTTCCAGATCTTTTTCCTTCTTATGACGATTACTTGAGCTTGTTGAATGGAGTGGGTAAGGAGATTTTTAGGGTCCTAGAGGAAGGTAGGGTCGCGGTTTTCGTTGCAGCAGATGTTAGAATAGACGGTGAACTTTATCCTATAGTTGCAGATTTAATAAAAATAATGCAAAGCTTGGGTTTTAAATATCAAGAGAGGATTATTTGGAAAAAACCAGAATTTTATATCAGAATTAGTAAGAGGAGTGGGATCCTTATTCAGCATCCTTATCCTCTTTATTACTATCCAGATAATGTTTATGAAGATATACTAGTGTTTAAGAAGCCAGGGAAATTTATCCCTAGGAATAAGGAAGAAAGTAAAATAGATGTAAATAAATTTCAAAGGGAGAAATGGTATCTGAGCGTGTGGGAAATAACTAACGTATTGCCTCAGGATAAATATTCGAAGTATTCAGCACCGTTTCCAGAAGAGCTAGCTAGGAGAATTATTACGCTTTATTCTTACGTAGGGGATACAGTTCTAGACCCCTTTGCTGGGACTGGTACTACATTAAAGGTCGCTAATGAATTGAAAAGAAATGCGATAGGTTATGAAATAGACTTAGAATTAAAGGATATAATCTTAGAAAGGATTTGTGTTAATACACTTTTCGGAAAACCGCAGATAGACATAATTGAGAGAGAAGACGCTAAGAGATTAAGGACTAAGTTAAGGGAAAAAATTGAGGAAACAATACAGAAAAGGGGGTTAAGGGGGCGGAAAGTCTCGGAGGCGGGGAGAATTCAAGGGACATGGTGAGATTGATGCAAACTAGCATAGAT
>Ga0208429_100120_pt1 | contig 11322 bp, 19 predicted proteins | sample BED_virus_MetaG_FD_187134 | JGI IMG/M metagenome (GOLD analysis project Ga0208429, IMG submission 187134) | Hot spring microbial mat communities from Yellowstone National Park, Wyoming, USA - BED_virus_MetaG (SPAdes) (version 2) | ecosystem: Environmental > Aquatic > Thermal springs > Hot...
CCTAACTCCTTCTTACCCCCCTCCCCGGGGGAACAACCTGTTCCCCCGTACCCCCTCGGGGCGCCGGCGTCGCCTGACGGCGCCGCGGCGCCTGGGGGTGCCCACGCTATGGTCAGCGGGGGAGGGAAAGCCCGCGCCAAACGTGGGACGTCCCCGCTGGATGACCCGGACGCTCGGGCGGTCGCTGCGGTCGCCTACGACGCTCTCAAGGCGCATGGCATCCGCAACCTGCCGGCCAACTGGTTTGCCAGGGCGGCTGGGGCGGCGCGGCGGGTGCTGACCGAGGGCTCATGCCCGCCGACGGCGACGGAGCTGCGCGAGGCCATCGCGTGGGCCGCGTCGGATGAGCAGTGGCGCTGGCGGAGCGGCGACCTACTCCACTGGCGCTTCGGCCTGCTGGTCGCCGCCTATCAGGCAGCCTGCGCGGCTCCGCAGGCCATGGCGCGCGCCAGTCCGCGGGACGAGCCGCGTGGGTTCCAGGGGATTCGTGAGCTGTGGCAAGAGCTGGCGACAGCTGGGGTGGTGGACGGTGAGCCCACAGGATTCCTTGAAAGTTTTGAGCGCGATCTCGGCGGCGTGGCCCCGCCAGGTCCTGTCGAAGGCCACCAGCACGCTTTGGGCGGAGGTGCTGTGCCGCCAGCCCCCGGGGCTCCTGTACGAGGACGTCATGGAGGCGGTGCGGAGGCTGGTGGAGCGTGAGCCCAGGATGCCGGCGCTGTCCGCGGTCCTCGAGGAGGCGCGCTGCGTGCGGCGTGAGCGTGTGGAGCGGCAGGAGGCCGACCTGCGCCTGCGGGCCCTGCCGGAGCACGCGCACCTCACGGCCGAGCAGAAGGCGCGTGTCGAGGACCTCCGCCGCCGGATCCGCGAGCAACTGACCCGGCTCGACTTCAGCCCCCAGGCCAGAGGGCGCCGTCAGGCTGTGCCGAGTTCGCCCCAGCGGACCGGTAGCGAGGGGTGATCGCATGGCGACGACGCTCAGGCGCTACGACGTCCTAGGGGTGCATGGCGTGCCGCGGAGCCTGGACGACGAGCTCCAGCTCCACCGCTACGCGGATGCCGTGGCGCGGTGGCGCGAGGCCCTCGCCGAGGCCCGCGCTGGAGGCAGCCACGTGGCCGCCGCCCTGGCCTGGTGCGAGATGACGCGGCTCTACCTCGGCCTGCCGGCGCACCTCCTCCCGCGGCGGTACCAGACGGACCACGAGGCGGGCGGGAACGATGGTGATTGGTGATTCAGGAGCCGAGGTGGGTCGCAAGTGCCGAGTCGGGGATGAACGATCGTCGCGGGGCGTTCTCGCGCGCAGCGCAGGGGTCGTCAGGGTGGTGGTCCCAGGGAGGCCGGTGGCGGGCAACCGGACCCTGCGGTGGGCCCGCGGGGTGGTGTACCGGGATCCGCGGTACCGCGCCTACGTCGAGCTCGTCGCGGCCTACGCGCGCCAGGCCATGAGGGGTCGGGCGCCGCTACGGGGGGAGGTTACGGTGGGTATACGGGCTGTATTCACGGACCGTAGGAGCCTTCCTGACGCGGATGCGATCCCGAAGGCGGTCCTGGATGGTCTCACGGGGGTCGTGTGGCTGGACGACCGGCAGGTGTGCAGGCTTGGTGTGTGCCGCGAGGTCACCGGGGAGGAGCCGCGGGTCGAGGTGGTCGTCCGCCCCGCCTGAGGAGGTGAGGTGATGGACTGGTGCGGCCTCCGGTGCGAAGAGCGCTCCGACCCGCGGACCGACGACGAGCTCGCACGGGCGTGGCAGGCAGGCGATGCGGAGGCGCTAGGGACCCTCTTTGCTCGGCACCTGCGACTGCTGTACCGCTGGCTGAGGCCGTGGCGGTGGGACCACGAATGGGAAGATCTAGCCCAAGAGGCTGCACTGGGATGGATGGAGGCAGTGCGACGGTGGGACCCCGTCCAGGCGCGTCTCAGCACCTTCGCCTGGTACTACGCCTTGCGACGCGTGCGGCGGTACCTGTCGCAGCGTCTCGCCGTGGAGGTCTGGTCGCTGGACGCGCCAGACGTCCTCGACGAGGACGTGGCCTTCGGCGACCGGTTGGCCGACGAGCGCGCCGAGGAAGAGCTGCAGCGCGTGGAGTCCGAGGTGTGGTGGCAGCAGACGCTGGCGACGTTGCCGCCGCGGCAGGCAGAGGTGCTGGAGGCCCGGCTGGCCGTTGCCGGCGGTGCGACGGCGACGGAGGTGGCGCGACGGATCGGTGTCAGTCGCCAGGCTGTGCACCAGGCGGAGCGCCGGGCCTTGACGCGGCTCCGCGCCGCGCTCGGGTCCGGCAGGTGAGGTGAGGCGGATGGGCGAGCTAGCCAAGAAGCGGGGCGAGTTGGCGCGGAGGTTGGGTATCGAGGACGATCTGCGGCCAGCGCTGCGCGCGCTCTCGCGCCAGGAGGTGCAGTGGGAGGCGTACCGACCCTCGCCGGGTCGGCGTCCTCGTGGCCACGAGGAGGCGTACGTGCAGCTGCTGCCCGAGGGTAAGGGTCGGCACAGTGGGCTGCTCCTCTCAGGAGCCGTTCGTCGGCAGCTGGGGGTGGCGGACCGGACGCCGGTGGTGGTCGAGTGGAGCCCGCAGCTCAGGCGCTTCTGCTTGCGTGCGGTCATCGAGCCCTACGACCGCCGCCGCCACCTGCTGTTCCGCCAGCGCGACTTCGGAGGCGGGGCGCTCACCCGGTGGCTGATGGAGCACGGCATGCAGCGAGGTGTGCGGTACCCGGCCCACGTGGAGAAAGGCCGGGTCGAGTGGAGCGTTGAGGTGCCAGAGCCGGGGTCACACTCCGGGGGGTGACGTATCGTGACGTGGTGGGCTATGGTCGCTGCGGCTACTGTGGGCGTGTGGGTCGCCGTAGGTGTGGGGGTCGGTGTGGCCCTGCTGGTAGGCGAACTCTTCTATCCGACCCGGACCAAGAAGTAGTGGGACGGTGGTTGCCGTGCGCGGTCTGGTGCTGGGTGGTGGAGGTGTGCCAGGTATCGCCGCGCACCTCGGGTTCCTGCGAGGCCTCTCTGAGGCTGGGGTGTCGTGGGAGGTTGTGGTCGGGATCTCGGCTGGGGGGATCGTCGCCGGGGGCCTCGCAGCGGGGTTGACCTTGGACGCCATGGAGCATCAGTGGAGGCATGTGGTGCACTCCGCGTGGTCCTTGGTGCCTAGGGAAGTGGTGCACTTACTGTTCTCGCTGCGCCCTAGCCCGACCCCGGGGCTCCTGGACCTGACGTGGGTGGTCCAGCAGACGTCGGTTGGTAGGAAGCTGTTCGTGAACGAGTGGGTGCCTGGCTATGGGGTTGTCGTCTCGGACGTGACTGACGGGTGCTCGGTTCTGGTGTCCCATGACCATCCGGTGGTGGAATGGACGGTCGACGCCCTTGTGGCCACGGCGGCCTTCCCTGGGCTGTTCTCCGGGGTGAGGGCACCGAACGGGCACCTGCTGGTGGACGGCGGGCTGTACTCGGAGATGCCCGTGTGGGCGGCTGCTATGCTGGGTGCGACGAGGGTGGTCGTGGTGCGGATTGGTCGCGCGACGTCCGGTGTGCCAGGGCTCACCACCTTGGACGAGCTGTTCTGGGTCTTGGCGGATCAGCTGGCCCAGAGGAGCTCGCCCACTACCGCGCCGGCATCGGTGCCGCAGCGGGTCGTGGAGCTGCCGACCCGAGGCGGTCTGCTGTCGCTGGCCGAATGGGATAGGGACTACTCGGTGGGGTATGAGACCGCCCAAGCGCAGGCCGCGGACTTGGAGTCGTTCTGGTCGGCATGATGTTCGCATGGTGGGGGTGCAGGGTTTGTCGATCGATGCGTCAGAGTTGGTCCGCCAGTTGCAGGAGCAGCTTAGGAAGCAGCGTGAGGCCATCATGCAACAGGAGCAGACCGTTGCCAACCTGGAAGCCGTCGTGGCGGTAAACCAGAGGCGGCTTGAAGAGGCAAGACTGAGGCTTGCCGAAATGAGAGGTGTGGAACAGACCTTGGTGCGGCTAGTGGACGAGACGAGTGGTGATGTGACGAGCGGGGCAGGGGGGGCTAGTCGCTCGTGAGGTCTCTGTGGGTGCCCCCGCAGGGGCAGGTCGCGGATGCCCTAGCTGCCGGAACAGGGTCTGTGACGTGGACCGGGAGTGCGTGGCAGATTAGTCCGGCATGGTCCGGTCCCTCCGCATACAACAGTTCTGTCATTCTGCTGCCTTCCGGAACCGCCACCAGCACCACCAACTACGGCTCTTACAGCCTGGAGTTCGAGTGGTCTTACTGGAACGGCAGCGCCGCCGCCACCGGAAGCAGCTACCTGTCGGTGGACGGATCTGGCACGCTGTACTGGAAGGGCAATTCCGGTACGAACCTGTTCACGCTTACACAGTCCGGCAGCTTCACGCTGAACGGCACCTTCAGCGCCCAAGGCGGCCTGAGCTACCAAGCGACCACCCCAACACAGCGCCCGATCAACCCTAACCTCGTCGTCGACCCCGCCTTCGAGTTCGGGTTGTCGTTCTGGTCGTGGAATACGACGGGCACGTGGACGCCGCAAGGTCCTGGGTATGCTGGCGCGGTCCCAGGTGCCATGTATATACCAGGCAACACCTCCATAGCGGCGAATTCGTCGTTGTACATCATGTCTCAGCCAGTGGACGCGGTTGCCGTGAATTGGTATGCGGCCAGCGCGCTGGCTGCCTTTACGCCAGGCACTTCGTGGGGAACCATCTCGGCCTATATCGAGATCGTGTTCCTCAACTCCTCCGGCTCGCAGGTCGGCTCAGTAGCCAGCGCCGCCATACCGATGGACGGTGGTTGGCACACGGCTACCGTGGTCGGCCAAGCCCCGTCCGGCACGTCCTACGTATCCCTAGCGTTCGTCCTCGCGGGCGGATCCAGCGGCGGGACGACAACAACCGGGTGGTTTGCGCTACCCAAGCTGGAGTACGTCACCGGAAGCTCCTCCGTGCCTACGGCTTGGAGCAACGACCTGCACTACGTTGGGGATGTCGGAGGGTTCTTGGGGTCGCCCACCTTATTCCTTGGCCGTCTAGCTGTCGGGGCGGGTATTTCGTCCTCGAACACGGCCAACGCTAACATCGCTCTGTCGGTGTTCAACAACGCTTCCGTGCAGGCCGCTTACTACGGTTTCGAAGCCACGCCCAACTTCGGACCGCCGAGCACGTCAGCCAATTGGGCTGTTTGGGCCAACACGGCTAGCAATCGTGTGGACTTCGTCAGTTCTGCTTGGGCTTTTGTCCAAGCCAACCCCTCGACCTATCCGAGCCCCATGATTACCTTCGGGCCTACGAATGGCACAGCTGCTTGGATTGATTACAACGGGAATGGGTGGTTTGCTGGTAATGTGAATGCTAGTGGCGGCCTCAAGGCGAACGGGCAGATGGAGTATGAGGTGGCGACCCTCAACCTCAACACGAGCAGCCTCAATGCTGCATTCACACTGTATGGGCAGCAGGTCTTGGTGGGCCATGTGATGGGCACGGCTACCTATTACTTGGAGGTCGGGCTGTCGTCGGGGCTCACCACGGTGACGGCCTATGCCCAGCTATATGATGTCACAGTAGGTGCGGCGGTTGGCAACTCTCTCGTGTCATCGTCAGCCGGTGGACTACAGGTGTTGAGATCGGGAACTCTCGCGTTGACGGCTGGGCACGTGTACTCTGTGGGGGCGTACGCCACTACAGCAGGTGAGGCGTACCTTTACGAGGCCCGCATCGTCGCGGTGATTTGAGTCGCCAACAGGAGGAATGCACGCATGCCGTCCTTGTCGGCATCCTACGCAAACGGCACCTTGGCCGTATCCCTTCTGAATCCCTTGGCCTCCGGCAACCCGACCTCCGTCCAGGTGTCCCTGCTCGGGCAGACCATCACCCTGCCCTTCGACACGAGCACCTGGACGGCCACGCTGTCGGTTAGCATCCACCCCAGCGTGGCGGGGTTCAACGTCACTGGCTTGGCGTCGATTCCGGCGTCCGAGCAGACGACCCCGCCCATTGGCTCGACGGGGTTCTGGCTCGGCAACCCGGCGGGGCCTGCGCCGGGGCCTGCGACCGACCCCTTGCAGCTGGTCGCGCCGTCGGCTAGCGGTCAGCCGTATTGGGTCTATCCCACGCGGAAGGCCACGCTTCAGGCATACTACCAGGGCCTCCTGAATGCTCAGACCCACGTCGCCAGCGTGGCCCAGCAGTTCCAGGACCTCTACGTCGCCGTCTCCGTGCTCTTGCACGCCATGTGCGAGATCGTCCTGCCCGCCTTGACCAAGGCCGGGACGGTGACGTTGGACGCCAACGCCTCCAACGCACTGAACGACCTCCAGACCAATGTCGTTCCGAACCTCGTCTCGACGCTGGAGACGATCTATCCTTCCGGTGGGCAGCGGCAGCCTCTTTATGCCGATCTCGTCGCCGTGGCGCAGGTGTACCAGCAGGCGGCGGAGGCGTACCAGCAGGCCCTGGCTGTGATACCGAACCTCCAGTAGGAGCCTCTCGTGGAGGTGATGATCTGGTGATGATGCCGGAGTACCAAGGCTCAGATCCGCCCCCGGACAAAGATGCCGACCGGGGACAGACCGGGGACGCCGTTGAGCACATCCTAGAGTTCGTGCGGGCTCGGTGCATCGTAGACCTGCGCGCCTGGTCGTTCCGCGATGAGCTTTGGGCCGCCTACCGAGAGTGGGCTGGCTTGCGCGCGCTGTGCCGGAGCCGGGACGAGTTCGAGAGGCCCCTGTTGGCGGCCAAGATCGCGATCATCGGTGCGTCGGGGCGCCTCATCGCGGGCGTGGGCCTGCGCGAGCACTGGTCGTACCTGCTTCCAGGCGGCTCCCGCACAGAAGGAGGTCATGCGTTCGAGGGGGACGTGGCGGAAGACCGCCACGCCGGGGCCAAGACCGCCAATCCCCCCGCCGCGTTGGCGGTGTTGGTAGAAAGCGTTGCAGCCCAAGTGAAAACAACACCGCCAAGCAAGGTGATGAATGGCGGTGTTGCTGGACCGGCCGCCTCCGATGAGGCCCTATAGGGTACGGACCGCGGCGAGGGCGAGGCCCGAGCCAATGAGGACTGCGGCCGCGCCGGCTGCGGCCAGTAGGCGCCTGTGGGTTGGTGGCGTGGGCGGTGTGGCCTCCACTACCTGGAGGGACCATGTACCCGAGGGGCCGTCGCGGGTCAGCAGGCATCGGTCGAGGAGGTTGTCACCGAACAGCCCGTCCCACCGGGTGTCGCTGAGCGGGTAGCCGACGACGCGTACCTGCTGGAGCAGGCCAAGCCCAGGACCGAGGTCGAGGTCCACCACGTAGACGGGGGCCTGGACGGGTAGTCCGTCGATGCCCACGATGTCCGCGATGGCGATGGGGGTGGCCCCGGTGGCCAGGAGCACGGTCGGCGAGACCAGTGTGAGGTCGTCACCCGTGTCGACGCGCAGGCGGGCATAGGCCGCACCCGTGGGCCCTAGGACACGGGCGGCCAGAATCATGCGACCGTGGTCAAGCTGCACGTGGGGTGCCCCCTATGCGAGGGCGGGCGGGGTACACACCCACCCGCCCTCGGTCTAGAGGGGCGTCACCGGCCGCCGCCGTAGGAGCCCTTGCCGTGCGCCCAGTCCTGGTACCACTTCTGGCCCTTCCCCTGGACGCGGGCGCGGTACGCCTCATACCGCTGGGCGCACAACGAGGGGTCAAGGCCCTTGAGCACCTGCTTGGCGCAGTAGTCCTGCTGGGTCACGCCGGAGACCGCGCCGTTGTACACGGAGCTCAGATCGGGCATGTCCATCTCTCCTCCCGGGAGGTGTCCTGCTTGAGCCTAGCATGAGCGCTGGGGCTTATCGGGTTCGGGTGCCTCCCGGACCACCGTGCGGCCCAGTGCTCCGCGGCATGTACGGCCGCCAGAGGCGGGTCCTGGCGCCCGGTCCAAGCCCGTGCCCAGCGTAGAGCTGCGCGTCGTAGCTCATCCGTCATACGTCCACCTCCGCGTTACGGTGTCCCGGTGTCGACGTCGGCTCCGCTCAGGGCGGCCATCACCCGCTCTGCCTGCGCGGGTGTCGCAAGGTCGGCTAGCCGCAGGATCAGCTCGTCGCCCGATAGGTGGCCGTCAAGGTACTGCGTGCGGAGGTCGCAGAACTCCGGCTGTTGGTGGCCGTACAGGGTGCAGTGGAGGTCGGCCAGGCGCCGGCAGAGGCCGCAGGCGTCATCGTCCTTGTCGTGCATGCTATCCCACCACCTGGTAGCCCGCGGTCTCGAGGAGGGCGGCCACGCTGTGCCAGGTGTCGTCGCCGCCGGCCATAGTGTGGCAGGCGTTCTCCAGACAGGCGTGTACCGTGCCGTCAGGCTCCTCGGTCAAGATGCCGACGGTCATGCCAGCACGCTGGACCTGGGCCACCCGCTGGGATGCGGTGGACGGTGTGAGAAACCCGGTCTCGGGCGTCGTGCCGCCGTGGGTCGCGCAGGCCCCGCGGACCGCCTGCCAGCCACCCTCGACCGCTTCGGACCACGTGTGGGCCGTGCCGGAGCGGAAGTCGTGCCAAGCCCGGCAGAGGACCACCTCACGGATGCCGCGGAAGTCGTGGCAGAAGCTCCCCGTGCCCTCGGCGAGGGCGGCAAGGGCCGCACTACAGTCCGGATACCGCCGTGTCGGCACTATGCGTCACCCCCCACCATCGAAGTGGGCATATGCGGCCTTCCTCGTCGTACGTGTAGAGCCGCACGTAGCCGCCCGCCGCCTCCAGCACAACGCAACAGTCTGGGCACCAGAGGGTGTGCTGGACTCGGATGCGGTGCCCGGCGTCCGCTAGGGTCCGCATGCGTTCCCCGCACCGCGGGCAGTACGCGGCGGCTGCGATAGCTACCTGTGTGCCCGTCGCCGGACCCCCCTCCCGATCGCCAGGATCACATCGGCCAGTCCGAGGCCAGCCAAGCCCCCGACGAGGACCAGGGCACCTACGTCGAGCCACGTGGCTGCCTCGGCCCGGCCTGTGGACTCCGTCAGCACGACCCATGTGGCCCCCTGTGGCGGTGCCGGGATCTCCACCGACTGTCCGGGTAGCAGAGTCCACCCCCTGGCCTCAACGGCTAGCCGGCCGTCCGGGTACACCGATACCGCGGTGACGAGTAGGTCCACGCCTGTGGCATTCTCGAGGGTGGCCGAGCATGGGATCTCCACCGTCCCGCCCACACCATTCCTGGTGAGCAGCGTGGGTGGGCATGCACTGGAGATGGAGAGGCCAGCCAGGGTCATGCACCTCACCTCCTGGCCGGGCAGATCTCTCGCAGGAGGGTGCTGTCTTCGCCGCGGGCCGCACGGGCTATCCACTCGGCGGCCCAACGGGTGTCCGCCGCGGCGTCGGTACCAAGGACAGCCTCAACCTTGCGCCAGTCGACGAGACGCTCGCCGGGTGGCAGCTCCGTGCCGTCCGCAAGCTCCACCGGCAGGCCGAGCTCCAGCATGGCAGCCAGGCTGGCCGTTTGCGCGGCGATCTCGGAGGGCTGCTCGCTATACTCCAAACCCGGCTGGTACCCCCGTCCGCGGCAGCTTGGCCCATCCACCAGGGCGTGGGCTGTCTCGTGGGCGAGCACTTGGAAGGCGAAAGAGTCCCTGGCCGTCTTGGTGAACGAGTCGAGCAGCATGGTGTCGCTTGTCGGGTCGTAGAGCCCGAACAGCGTCACATCCTCGGTGCTTGGTAGGTTGCGGTAGCGTACTCGCGTTCCGCGGCCCTCGATCGCCGTCTCCAGGTTGTCGTAGGCCCGCGCGAGGTTCTCGCGGTCGGTGACTGCCTCGACCACCTGTTCGGTCGGGGTGGTGAACCGGTCCACCACGTGCCGTGGGACCTGGTGCGACTCGCCGCGGTGTCGTGTGGACGGGCCCAGCATGGCAGTGGGCTGCTGGCGGCGAGCTGTGTTGAACTCGTCCCGTAGGCGGCGGACCTCATCGGCTAACTGCCGGAGCTCAGCGGGGGACCGGCCCGCGAACACCTGGCGGTTTGCCTCCAGGCTCACCGCGTCCGCTTCACGTGCGGCCTCGACGAGCTGGTCGGGGGTTTCGGGTCGGCTGGCCTGCTGTCGGACGCGGCGGAGGCGTGTCGCCAGCTCGTCGTCCCACACGCCGACCTGGAGTCGCTCCGCTGCCGCCAGGTCCGATACCGCATCCGCGATGCGCGGCTGGACCTCGGGGTGGTCCAGCGGGTCGCCGGCTGACGTGAACCGCGTCGCTTCCTTCAGCAGTACCGTTCCCTCGACCAGCGCCTCACGTTGTTCGAGAGCAGGCCCGTCGAGCAGGCGCCGCTGCAGGTCGCGAATCCGCGGCTCGAACGACTCGACGACACGGCGCTGCTCGGGCGGCAGCTTGGCGTGCTTCTGGGGTGTCCAGTCGCGGGCGAGGAGAGCCGCAGGCTCCTGCGCGGCGAGGTGGAGCCAGCGCTGGCACTCGTCGTCGCAGGACCCACGTTCCTCGGCGACGCGGGCAGCGCGGCGCAGGGCCCCCTCCATGCCCGCCAAGTGGGCCGTGGCACAGGCGAAGCAGTCGGTGTCCGCGGTCGCGCCTTCCTCGGTGAGGTACCTAGACGGTGTGGCGGAGGCGAGGTTCACGTTGACCACGACCTGCTGGGCTTGCTGCTGGGCAGAGGCGGACGGGCCCGGGCCGGTACGCTCCCGCTCCAGCTCGTCCGCCTTCTGCCTCCACCACGCTGCCATCTCACGGTACGTGTCGGCCTCGGAGGGGATGGTGCGGGCGCGGCGTGTCCAGAAGAGGTCCGCACCCGCCGCCAGGAACGCCGAGACGACAAGGGCCTTGTGGAGGCCCTGTGCCTGGGGGAACGCGGCACGCAGGGTTTCCGCGAGGTGGCGGTGGGCCAGCGTGTAGCTGCCACCCATCCTAGGCCGCCTTCTGGCCAGAGGTGCCAGCGCGCCTCGTCAGCGCCTCTTCCAACGCCTTGGCCTTGGTGGTGAGGTCGCCCAGCAGGAACTTCGCCGCGACGGCGGTCGCCGCGACCCAGAAGCCGGGGGTGACGATGCTCTGGAGCGTTGGGTTCAGCTGGCTGAGGACGGCTGCGACGAGACCACCACCGAGGTAGCCCAGAACGTTGGTCGAGACGAACTGTCCTGCCTTGGACCACTGGAACGTACCGGACACTGCGGCCGTGATCCATGCGAGTAGGGTGTCGAGCCCGATCAGGCCGCCGATCACGGCGAGGGCTGTGGCCTCACCCGCGGGGATATGGAGCACCATGGCGGGTCCCTCCTCGGCGTGAGCCTAGCACGGTGCGCACGCTGTATCGGTGGGCGTGGAACAGGAGTACGCCCGCTGTGGCCAGGGCCGCGGTGCCGCCCAGCGCCCACACTGGGGACGTGGGCGGTGGAGGGGGTGGTGGCC
>Ga0208429_100126_pt1 | contig 11163 bp, 24 predicted proteins | sample BED_virus_MetaG_FD_187134 | JGI IMG/M metagenome (GOLD analysis project Ga0208429, IMG submission 187134) | Hot spring microbial mat communities from Yellowstone National Park, Wyoming, USA - BED_virus_MetaG (SPAdes) (version 2) | ecosystem: Environmental > Aquatic > Thermal springs > Hot...
CCACTCTACTCCACTCCTCTCCTCTCTACTCTACTCTACAGTACCTACCCGTGAACACACCCACAAAAACACTTAAAAACCCCAGCGCATACACCCAAACCGGTGAAACACGTGAACCCCAAACCCCAAACCCAAACCCCGGGAAAACCCGGGAAAACCAAGGGAAAAGGTGGTAAACCATGATGAACATAGGCATCGAGGTAATATCCTATAAAAAAACGGCCCAGGAAATATACACAGAATTAATTAAGATACTCAGCGACCCAGCCATAGACGCCGTGGTGTTACCTGAACTCTACGGCCACCACGAGTCAATGTGGTTCTTCATACAAGACGCTGTGATTAGGGTAGCAATAGTGGGTAACCCACCACCAATCCACGTTAAAGCCGAAATAATAACAACGCTTAGGAAAACCCCATGGATGGTAGGCATGGTGATTAGTGCACTCAAGCAAATAGGCATAGACATCAACAATGAGGTGTTTGTTTGGGTGGGAAAATGGTAATGGCTACATTTAAGTTACAGGTACATGTTACCACTGATTATGATAAATACAGTGATACAATTAGAAAGCTAATAGATGCAATAATTAGTGGTTATGAGGTGGTGGAACAATGGAAAGGTATGTATGGTGTCTTAGCAGTAACAAAAGATGCCATAATATCCATAACCAATGCCTACCGCTTTAGCCATTATGCAACTCAACAAATAGCACCCCATGCATTTATAGAATACATCTATGTGACAATTCTCACATCAGATAACCTACTTTATGATTACGTGGCAAAGTTAATTAAAATACTGAGAAACATTGCGCCATTAATATTATTAACTGATATATCACTGGTAGGTGGTGAGTATGGTAAGCTTCAGTGAATGCGCTGAAGGCTGTGAAATCCAGTGTAGGAGTTACTGTAAAGATATACCGTTAGACAGGTGCAGGTGTTTCATAGGGTGCGTTGAGGCATGCATGGGTGATGTGGAGTGGGAAGAAGAATAATTTATGAGGGAAAGGCATCTTCACCAAGTGAATGCGCCCTAATAATACTGGATGATGTGTTAAATAACTTAGAGAAATACCGGTTAAATGTGGTGAGGCAAGACAGTCTCTACATATTGAAACATGACACCGTTAAAAGAATGATAAGGCAATTCTGCGGTGAAAAAACACTTAACGATGCCATATTAGTCAAAAGATGGATACTATACTACCTTACTCAAATAGCTGGTGTAAAACTTGAGAAACGTAACAGCCGTGGTAACGGTAAAAAAAGTGTAGCCATAGTGTTCACTTTAAGTAATGCACCGGAAACTATAAAAACCCCTACGCATACACCCAGGTGACCGGCATGCAAAATCCGAACTCAACTCAACCCGGTGGCCCAAAGAGGGCCTCAATTCAAGACGTGATAAATCAGGTGAAGAACACCACAGAGGCCAAGTTATGGCGCCTAGACGTAATGCAAAGAGAGGATGGCTCAGAGTTATGGGTTTACGTGGGCAGGGTTGAAACCCGTGACGGTAGTAGAACCTTCCCGGCCATAGTATTGCGTTTAATGCGTAATGGTGCGGTGGTTAGGGATTACACGGTAAGCGCCACGGTGATGGGCTATGTGTTAGAGTACTTAGACTTTGTAACGGATAAGAAACTAGAGGCCCTGAGGCAATTCATAGAGGCCTTTAAAACCTCAAGCAGGATAGTTAACGCTGAGGAGGGTGGTGAACTATGAGTAACCTAGATAACCCGTTGGTTGAAATACTAAAGAATAGGTATGAGGAAATAAAGAAAGCGCTTCAGGATGGTAGGCAGGTGTTCATTGGAACAGTCCAAGTGAAGACAGTTGAGTTGAAGGCAACTAGGAGGTCAATGGTTATGATTGTTAATGATGGGGAGCTATTCATTTACCCAAGCCAGTTAAGGGCATACAGGGTGGTTATTGTATGAGCAGTGAAGACGAGGAATATGAGGACGAGATAGAGGAGTATAAACCCGATAACCACGATAAGCCCGAGGAAACCGAGGCCCAGGGATGCATCCAATTAATGAGGACTTTCGTGGTTTGCCGTAATAAAGTCTATATTTTTACAATTGGCCGTAGAACCGTCGTGGGCAAAGTGATTGACATTAGGCGTAGGTTTTTCCGCATAGTGGTTGAGTCGGAAAACGGCAAAGTGTTCATAGATTTAAGGAAAGTGTCAATGATTCAGGAGGCCACTCAGGAGGATTAGTTTAAAGCCCACCCTAGGTGGTTCAAAATATGCTTGGTTTTTGTGAGGATTTCACCCTACGGGTGGGTAGGACTGACGTCACGGTTCACTATCTAGGTAATGAGGTTTGTTGGGAGGCCTCAGGTCAGCAATTTTGTTACAATGGCAATAAGGTGATTGAATTCAGGAATTTCATAAACGAGGCCCTTAACAGGGCCAGGACAGTAACCGATGTGGTTAACGAGTTTCAAAGATACTTTTCAATTAGGCGCCAAAGAGCCTTTTGGGTAGTGGAGTCAATGCTGTCGCCTCAGTGGTGCGTATTGGAAATGGTGATTAGCCCGGGGTGCATTACCGATGCCGATTACGTGCCAACTGATAAAGAGTGGTCTCAATGCTTCGAGAACACGGTTGAAATCGGTGACGCCGGTGGTGTATTAATCGATAAAATGCGTAAGAGAGACATCAGGTTACTTAATTATTGCGGTGGTAAGGCCCAGTACGTTAAGCCGAATATGCGTTATGTGGCGTTTGGTGAAACCAATTGCACCGAGATTAAGACGGATTATGAACCGTGGTTTGATGATGTGATTAAAGAGGCCGAGGAAATACTATATGGTGAGTAGCATGGTTAAAGGCACATTTAAGGTAATCACCCTTGACTGGGACTGGCCCTGTCAGGAATTCAACCCCACCGGTAATAAACTAATTAAAAGTATTAGACAGCACCCCAATGTTAAGGAAATATGGTATAGGTGCTCGGCTAATGGACACATCCACGTTAAGGTTATCCTAAGTGAACCCGTTGACTTCTGGGAAAGCATCTACCTGAGGGCTAAGTGGGATGATGATGCTAACAGGATTAGGATGGATATAGTGCGTTACTGGGAAAGCGGGGAAGTCATGAGGCTATGGGACGCAAAGTTAATATGCGAGGAAAAAGAGGGGTGCGTTTTAAAGCAGGCAGGCCCCTGGGTTAAAGTCACCTCTTAGACTTAAACTTTTTCACAACCTCCTCAACTTTACTGCAGTCCACTACACCATCCTTACACGGCTCAACCTTACTTTTGCTGGGCACCCTGCCCACCCTGGTTTACGACACTTTGCGTCAACTCCTTAGCCGTTTCCGCAATCCTAACTCCACCCTCACCGGCAAGTAACGCGTTAACCACTGCCTGTGTAACGGCTAACTGTTCCTCAACCGCCGCCACGGCATTAATCTGCCTAACAATAGCCGCATTAAGCTGAAGCTCCATTTGACGGTGGGCTATCATGTCCTGTATCATTTGATTGTTAAGCGCATTTTCAGTGGCGTGCTCGTGGCTCCTGTCATACCACCTGAACACTATGACTGTTATCAGTAAGGCACCCAGGGCCACGAACACAGCTATGAACACGGTGTACAGTGGGTTACCTGCCGCATAACTCCAAATATCCGGGATTGTTTCAGCTGTGGCTGTCTGGAGTGCTATCGGGAGCATACTGGTCACTCTGCCTACCGTGGGGGTCGGTTAAATACTTTTTCAGCCACGCCACGTCAGTGCGCACCTCAATTAACTGCCTCTCAATATCCATTAGTTTAACCATTATCCTATACACTAACAGTACAATGATAGCCGTGAGGATGCTGAACAGGATGTCAGTCGCCGCTGACACTCTTAACACCCCTAGTATGCTTCTTAGCCAGTTTACACACCTGGTCGAGGCTAATTAGTATTTTCAACGCCTGTTCATCGGTAATCATGTTTAGGTAGAAATCTATATATGCGATGATAATGTTCTCAGCGGCCTTAATGGCAGGTACGTCACCACCCAGTGTATCTATTAACTCAACTATGAAGCCTCTGAGGGTTTCCTTAGGGCTACTGCTCATTAACCACCACCCCTGCCTCACTCTTTTTATCCTTATACTCCTTAACAACACCGTAACTAACCGTAATAACACTTTCAGCCAGTTCAAGGTCACCATCATCAACATCATCCTCATTAATCAACCTGTAAACCACCACCCCAGCCTGTATCCAATCCCTACAAAAAGACCTACACGCCGGGCATTTAACACTGTTACACTCCCTGTCGAATTTACTGAACAGGTCAATTAACTCGTTATTACTCTTCACTCACCACCACCGTGCCTAACCGTTCACCTGCCTTTTTACCGAAGCTACTGGCCAGGGCCTCCATTAGTGACTGCATGAACCCCTTATTCAAGTCGTACATTGATATTAACCCGTCAAGCGCCTTAGATATGATTAACTTCTCCAAGTCACTGCTCTTAGGTTGAATAAGCTGAAGCAACGGGGCCATTGCCGCCATTAACTGGGTCATCCTCTGCGGGTCATTAAGTGGATTCTGAGGTTGAGGCTGAGGCACCTGGGCCTGTGGCGGGGCCTGTTGAATTGATTGAAGGAGCTTCTGCTGGGCCTGAACAATACCCACGAGTTGGCCAACCACCTGCTCGAGTTGAGTAATCTTCTGCTTAAGGGCCTCAATATCAGCTTGAGGCTGGGTGGCCTCCGGGGCCTTGGCCTCTGGTTTAACTTCAGCCTCCTGGGCCATTTATAATCACCTCTTAGCCTTAGGGGCCCTATACTTTTGAGCATACTGCTCAATCCTCTCCCAGAACTTATCGGACTCGAATATGGTTCTACCGTCAGGTAGGTGTAGGCTTTCAAGTAAGGCAATGGCTTCACTTATTGAACGTGGGGCAGGCACGTAATTATCCGGTATCACGGGCTTCTCCTTAACCTCAACCTTGGTTGGTATCTTACGTACCTCACGGGTGCCGCACGTGGGGCATATTATCTCCTCGGTTACCCCCTCATCATCCTCGGTGATTACGTTGTGAATCATTTGCCCCGGCCTAAGGGCCTGGGCCTGTATCGGCTGTGGGGCAGTGTACTGAGGCTGGGATTTAAGCACCTTAACCAAGTCATTAATTGCATTCTTCAACTCAGCTAACTCCTGAAGCGCCTGGTTAGCCTTCTCCTCAGCACGCATAGCCCTGTTATAGGCCGCTTTCGGGCTTGGTTGAGTAGTCCCGGTTTCCTCACCCATAAGCCAGTGTACTTGGGTAAAGCATATAAAGCTTTCCCAGGTTTCCCACCTATGAGTGGGAATAGTGATGTGGATAAGTCAATAATCTACAGGATACCTAAACCAAAGGCAATTGGCCCAGGCCCAGGGGGTGGGGGTGGCGTGGCGCCTCAGGTTAGGGGTATTGTGGCTGTCACGGTGATTACACCGGAGATGGTTAAGACAGCTGTATCCAATGCCCTGAACCAGGGGGTGAGGGTTGACGACATCCTTAATGTACTGTACGACTTTAGGAAAGTAATCAACGACCTAATCCATGAGCTTGAGGAGGCCCGGGAAAAGTAAAGGTTTATAAAGTTCAATTCCGGTTACTGAGGTGAGCAGTATGCCATCCAGGACAGAACTCTCCCAGGCAATGAAGGGACTACCAGTATGGGGTGAGGTGGCTAAGGAGTATAAGGCCGCTGTACCTAAGGCATCTAAGGGCGGTGACTTCGCCACATGCCTCAAGCAGGCAATGGAGGCTGGTAGGGCTGGTGTCCAGGCGTATAAGGACTGTGCAAAGAAGGCTGGTTTATCAAGTAAACTAGGGGCGGTGTGGACTGATTGAGGTGAGTAGGCATGGTTGACTTACTGTTTACAACCCGTGAGGGGATGCAAGGCACATTAATAGACACGGTTGGCGGCGGCATCAGTGCGTTGGCCGGCATCTACATTTGGGATAAGTTAATGGGGCCTGTTAACAACATGCTTGGTAAGTGGCTTGGTAAGTACGCTGGGCCAATCACAGGCTTCATACTGGCTGTGATAGTGCTTCACATTGCCAGGAGTCAGGAGGGTGCACTTGGCCGCTTCCTTCAGGTAGCGGCTTATTCAATGTTCGGGGACTCAATAGCCAAGGTGTTCGGCATTGACCCACCTAAAATGGGTGTTACACCACAGGGCACGGTGAGTTACGTGAGCCCGTGGTCAACTCTTGAACCAGTGTCACTACCGAGGTGATAGTCATGTCAGTGCCAGCTTATGTTACTTTAACCGGGCCTCAGACCACAGTAATGGTGGCCAGCTTCAGCGTAGCCGCCAGCGCCGCCGCCGGTAGTGTTATTCAGGGTTCTATACTTGCCTTTGGGCCACAGTCACCGGCAGTGTCAGCGCCACAGGTGCCTATAACTGAGGTGTGGTCGATAGTTGACATCTACATCATTGGCTCCGTTTCACCTGACGCCTTACTAAGCATATACATTAATGGTTACCCACAGGACATTAACCCCAACTTGAACTCACTGAACCTCAATAACTTAACCAGGTGGAAGCTGACGCAGGCCCTTAAGTTGCCTCCAGCTAGTACATGGTTCACTACGATTACGCTACTGGCCGCTAACGGTACTTCAGCGCAAACCTACACGGTGTACTTCTCGGTAATCAGGGCGCCTTACGTGCCGGCGTCAACATCGAAGTCGTCTTAAGGCGTTGAGGCCCGTGGGTAAGGTTTAAAAATAAGTTTATTTCCTTTCTATACATGTCTCAGGCATGGTTGACGCAACTGGCTGGAGTAAACCCAAGTATTATAACTAGTGTAACTAGCAGTGGAGCGGGGTCTAGTTTATCATGTAACTTCCCAGTATGCCCCAATAGCCCACCGCAGTGCATCATTCAGGCGTTTCAGCTTAGCGGCTACTGGGGTCAACTAAACAGTCAACAGCAACAGGCCGCTCAATCCAACCCAAGCGGCTGGTTAAGTGGCCACCCATACCTGTATAATACGTACGCGGCTTACTTCACGTCTAACTGTAGTCAAAGCGGTGCATACCAGTCAAACGCCGCTTCACCACCAATATGGACGCCGTTAACTGAGACGCCGGATCCAAGTACCATTACTAACCTAAGTGATATTCAACTCACGGGGTGGCAAGGGTGCGTTGACACTGCCACGGGGCCAGTGTGTAGCCCAGGTGTTCAGAATCAAGTAACCACGTCAACGGGTAGCCAGACTGTTCAGCAGAATACCAGTAACCAGAACCCAGTTATAGCCGGTGCACAGGACTTATACGGTGCATTTTACAGTTTCGGTGGCTTCCTGGAGCATTTCTTCGGTCAGTCGCTACCAAACTTCTTCCAGGGTGGGGCAAGTGCCTTTGCTACTGCGGTTGAGGCGCTTGGTAAGTACCCGATTGGTGGCTTACTGTTAGTCGGCATTATCATACTGTTCTTCATATTGGCGTTCTTCATATAGGTGGTTAAGGTGCAGGAGGCTAATTTGGCTAAGACACCTAAGTACTTTAAGAAAAGCTACACGGTTGAGCCTGGTCAGGAGGTTCAGGATGTTTTACCGGTGTGTTACGGTGTTAACCTGGCTACCATTAACCCGCTTTACGGTTTGGGTTTCGTTGAGTTCAGCCTTGATAGTGGTAACTACCTGCCGATATCATACATGCCGGTTTACATGCCTTTTCAGAGGATTACACTGAAGAACACTCACCCTAACCAAACCTTCACGGTTGAATTAGTCTATTTACTTGAACCCAACGCCGAGGTGCTTGGTACATTCAACTACGTTTACCAGCAGTTTAACACTGAGTTCTACGTAACCGTGACTTCTAATCAATCATTCAGTAGTTCAACCACTGTAAACTACGGCCCATTCTACATTGGTACTAGGAGCCAGGCGAGGGTGGTGGGTAACTTCACGCTTAGTGGTAACAGCGCCACTGTTAACCTGTATAATAGTGATAACGCTGGCCACCTTTACGAGGAGTTTCCAGGTAACGTGGCCAGTGGGCCCATTAGTAACGTGGTTATTGACGTGGATGGTTGGTTACTGGCGCCTTACGTGGTTGTTCAGGTTGAGGTGTCTATCACCTCAGGTAGCGTGACGTTGAATTACCTGATACTGTCGGCGAGGTGATGGGGCATGTCAGTTGAGTCATCGTTTAACCGTGGGTATAATTTCATTGTACTGGCTAATAGTGCCACGTCGTTCACGGGTTACCTTGGCTTAGTATCATTCAACTACCCGATACTAACCGTGTATGTTCACCAAACCGCCTCAGGTACGCCAAGTGGCTACGTGTTGGCTACTGTTACGCCTGGTGATGAGGTGAATGCGTACTTTAACCCACAGTTATGGTTCATGGTTGACCTATACACTGGGGCCAGGCACATTCCGCTGGCGCCTTACGAGTACGTTAAGGTGTCCATCAGTGTATCATATGGTTCAGCTAACATAGGCTTCGACGCATATTTATACGACTGGCTGGGTGAGGCGCCGTGGACTACGTAATTATTCATGCCCCATTAACCAGTGGGACGTCATGTAGCTTCGCCTACGCTGTAGCCACAACCAACTGCATTAATCCACCTACGATACATGTGGATAGGTTTATAGTGTACAGGATGTGTTACCAAACGGGTGAAACAGCATGAGTAGCAGAATGTTCATTAACGGTTTAGTTGAGGTATCGGTAGTAGCTAACGCCGACATCACGGCTAACGCCACATATGGCCCGTTCATTGAGCCTGAGCCCATTGAGTCAGCGGTAATAGCCATCAGCGTGGGTGGCGTGTCAGGCACTTCACCGAGCCTAACGGTAACGTTTAATGCAATTGACCCTTACGCCTACAATTACTACCTGGCTAATGGCTTGGCTTCACCGCCTAACCCGTATTACACGGTGTCAAGTAGTTCAATTACGGCGGCGGGTGGGTACTACGTGAGCATCGGGGTGGTGTTCACCATGTGGAGCCTAAGCGTCACAGTGGGTGGTACGTCGCCGAGCTTTACGGGTACGTTTATTAGCCTGATTGGTAGGGTGAGTGAGTGATGCAACAGCTCCCGTATTACCCATTCCCAGTGCGTAGTGGGCCTGTGAGGCGTAAGTTAACCTATGATGCAGTGGTTTACACTGAGGATGGCCACTACTTCGCCGAGGATAATAACGGCCACATCTTCTGCCAGGATTCACCGACGGCCTGCATACAGGAGGCCATTAACTATGTTCTCTCCAAGCCGACTGGTGGGAGGGTTTACATTAGGGCTGGTGACTACTACCTGGCGCCGTATACTGGTACACCTAATAATGTATATATTAATGTTAACATTCCTTACAATGCGGCTCTTATCGTTGAGGGTGATGGGGATGCCACTAGGATTCACCTGCCTCAGAATAATACGAGTAATAATAATGCCGCTTGGTTATTCAGCTGGAATTTTAATGGTACGGCTCCTTACACTAGGAAGAGTAAGCTTAGAAACATTGCATTCATTAATGATGTGAACACGGGTAGTTACGCCATGGATGCGTTTATGACTAATAGTATTAGTAATAATAGTTCAGGGCTTGAGATTGATAGCGTCAGTGTTTATGATATTCAGGGTACGGCTCTGTGGTTTACGTTTTGGTTAAATGTGCTGTATGATGTGACTGTGAGTAGATATAGGTTCTTCAGCGTAAATAGTAATACGCCGAATTTAGCTATTTTGTTTGATAGTGTTACTCAAGGTAAAATTGTTGACTCATTCATATTCAGTAAAAACGGTGGAAGCTACGCAATCGTCAATGGCACGGGTTCAATACTTGTTGATAGTACGGAGATTTATGGGCCATGGAATAGTGTCTTTGATTTTGGTCAGACTGATGGGGCTAGTTCAATTCAGGTTTCTAATTCGATAATTGAGGTGATTAGGGGTGGTAACCAGGCTATTCAGGGTTATTCATATGGTAATGCCTATCATTTTATTTATAATAGTGGTAATGGTACTGTTAAGTTTATTGCCACTGATAGTTACATTAATACTGCCGTGTACTCCATATATAATGCAAATAATGCAACTTACCCAGCGTATATCCTACTTAGGAATAATTTACTTAACATAAATCATACTGTTTGGAATCCCGGTAGTGGGTTCATTTATCTTGATCTTACTGGTAATGTAATTTATGGTAATATTCTTCATGTTATTATGACTGGTAGTGGGGGTGTTACTACTGCTAATGCTTATGTTAGGTTTACTAAGAATATTTTCTATCAGACTGCTGGTGAGGTTAATCCAGTTATTCAATTCCCAACTTCTAATGAGACTCTTGAGGTTGAGGATAATGAGCTTTACTTGACTCAGCCTAATAATGGTTCACAGTTCATTTGGATTGGTAATGGTAGTGCGGGTGGGTTGGTTAAGTTCATTAATAATGATGTTTACTTCACATATACACCGTCAAGCGCCACCTCGTACTACCTGGTTTATGACCCGTTTGGTAGTGGTACGCATTACTTACCCACCATAATCATGAAGGGTAATAGGTTCAATTTCCCGACTAGTAATGCTTCCTTCGGTGGCTTCGTGGGTAGTGCTGGGGCTACTGTATCTAACCCTAATGCCCTATTTGTTGACTTGGATAATGTGTTTAACCTGAGTGGGATTAACCTGCCTTACCCAAGCACCACTACGCCAAGCGTGCCGGCGAGTGGTACAGCTCAGAGTAACACTTACCCGTACCCGGTTGAAATCTACATATCAGGTGGTTCGGCTACTGCTGTTCAGGTTACTAGGGGTGGTGTGACTTACACTGTGTGGAGTTCATCAACCGCCACGGCTATCCCACCGCTGGTGGTTAGGCTGGAGCCAGGTGACTCGATAACCATAACCTACTCAACGGCTCCCAGCTGGGTGTGGCTACCTGTTAGATATGTACCGTAGTTAAACCCCTCTCTTTTTCCTGTTTAGGAGAGGCTAGAGGGCAAAGCCCCAGCCCGACGGGGGTGAGTGACCCGCTTACGAACTGACCCCCACGCGTGTGGGTGCTGATAGTGGTTGCTTTGCTGGGGTTTTTAAGTGTTTTTGTGGGTGTGTTCACGGGTAGGTACTGTAGAGTAGAGTAGAGAGGAGAGGAGTGGAGTAGAGTGGAGAATAGATTTGGGGG
>Ga0208429_100127_pt1 | contig 11144 bp, 15 predicted proteins | sample BED_virus_MetaG_FD_187134 | JGI IMG/M metagenome (GOLD analysis project Ga0208429, IMG submission 187134) | Hot spring microbial mat communities from Yellowstone National Park, Wyoming, USA - BED_virus_MetaG (SPAdes) (version 2) | ecosystem: Environmental > Aquatic > Thermal springs > Hot...
CGGCAGAAGATGATGATGAAAATGAATGCCAGTCGATGGAGGCAGATCTAAAATGAGCATGGATGAAAGGTTCAGGAGCATAGGCGGCGAGAAGTTCTGGTATGAGGCACTTGACCTCGCATGGGAGAATATAGTGCGGGACTCATGGCTGTCTAATTTCCACACTGGAGATATTTCAAGGATGTATGAACTTGTTAAGGCGGAGATTGACCATGTAGCTGACCTCGGTGATGAGGATGACCTTCCTTGGTATTCAAAGAGATTTATAGAGGACTGGCGAGCATTGAACGTCGCAGAAGTAGGTGAAGAGGCAGTGAGATTCTACGAGGAACATAACGGCCCCATGTATAAGAGGCTGGCCCCTCTAGATGGCTGGCACAGCAAGAAAGCCGACCTGGGGCAATTACTGAGAAGATTTAAATTACTACTGAAGTTCGGCATGGATTCAGGTATATATACCCTGAGGGAGAAGGAGGTCCCATGGGAGATTATCGTCTCTACCTTGAATTTCCCCATCAATAGGGATCTTAAGAATAACGAGGCCGTGAGAGAACTTGCGAGACATCTAAAGGAAGATAGGGAAGAGGCAATAAGTAACGATGAGGCGATTGAATGGGCCGTGTTATACGCAAATTACTTAGAGGGTCTCAAGAATGGATCCGTGACTCTGGATTACCGCAAGGTAATAGAGGGAGAGGACAGAGGGCCCGATAGCTCCTTTAGCTCTTTCATTAAGACGAATTTGCTAAGGACGGGCATGGTCTCAGTGCTCTACGGAAAAGCCGGAACTGGGAAGTCCCATTTCCTGTCATGGCTGATAACAAGATCTCTCGTCTCATTCCCCAATTGGGACATATATACAAATTTGCCATTTTTCTGGTTCGATCACAAATCCCTTCAGGAACTCTCTCTACCGAATGTATATAAAATAGACTCAATGAGTGAAATGCTCTACAAGTCAGCCCTCAGTGTCCTGAATAAGAGGCAACCCGTCGTTATCCTTGATGAGATGGACCAGGTCTTAACCTCAAGGAGATGGAACTCAAAAGAGAATCTCTCATGGGAGACGTTCATGAACATTGAAAGACATTTAAAGATCAGAGGCCCCTTGCTTGTCTATCACATTACAAAGGCTATACCTGAACCGATGAGGGAAAGAAGAATCACTGAATTCGTTTACAAGCTTGCTATACATTCAGGTGAAAGATATCTTTACGATTGCGAGGGAAAGAAAAAGTTCGAGGTCTCCGGCTTCGTGATACCATACAGCACTTTGGGAACATTCTCGTTCCAGATAGACGTCGATATGGGAAAACTTCTCAGGTCAATTCAGACGACGGAAATAACTGAGTCAGCGACATTCATAAGGGACCATATAGGGGAATTCAAGTTCGATATCACCGAGGAAGACAAGATAGAAGTGGACAGCGAGGGGAGGACAAAGGAGGCCAGAGAGGAAGAAAAGCAAGGCATAAAGCTCACTTGTTCAAAGTGCGGGTATAGTTGGTATTATAATGGGAAGAAGGCTATTGCCCGATGCCCAAATTGTGATCACAGAGTAAATTTAGAATCAATCATTGGCGGCGGTGGCGGTGATGATCTTTTATCGGGATAGCATGCATGCTTGCGCACGCGTAAAGGAGGAAGTTTGAAATGTTAGATATCATTGAATGGATTCTTGTATTTTCAATATCTGCTGCCTTCGTTGCTCTCTATTATGCAGTCGATCTATTACTCTTCAGGCAGAAGCCCGATCTCATATCATTATTGATTGGACTGGGCCCCGTTGCCTCCATATCATATATCGCTGAAACATATCTCTATAATCTGTCATCTAGCCTTGTCTTGAGCCTTCTCCTTATCGCTCCCTTGATCGAAGAATTAACAAAATTCTCAGCGACATTCTATGGCAAGCAGACCAGAAATGGTCTCGGTGTCGGTCTTGGATTTGCTCTCACGGAGAACGCTCTCTATTTCCACACATTCTTCTCTATGTATTCTCTTTCAATGGTAATTATTTCATACATTATACTCAGAGGCCTTGGGGATCCCCTTCTTCATCAATTCACCGCAGGGATTGATGCAAAAACTTGGGAGAAGAGCAATCCCGGCTGGATAGGCATCGCGATGGCCACTCATATCGGCTACAATTTCGCAGCGATAGTCATGGCCTCTATGGCACCCATCTATATGTACCCGATAATGGCAGGGGAAATAACTGCTTTGTCTGCGGGTATGAAATATCTGACTAGGGTCAGGGTAGAAGAAAAAGAAGTCAAGGAAGTAAATGAAGTAAAAGTCGAGGTAGTAGAGGAGACTAAAGAAGGAGAGAAAGTCGAGGTGAAAAAGGAAATGGAACTGGATTATTCAAGCCTGAACGCATTCATAAAATCCGTCAGGGAATTCATAGACGAAGAAGGTTTCAATGCCCTCGTCGAAAAGCTGGGAATGGAAACGGGCTATGAGAAAACGAAATTCTTGAGGACGGCGAAATATGAGAGCGAGGACGGCAGCGGGAGATACATCGAAATAGGTCCGGTAGGTGCTGCTGTTATCGCAGGGATAATCGCGGGGCTGGGATATTTGATTTATTTCTTTATTCTCTGAGGTGGTGCAAGTGAGCTATCAAGGTAAACTGAAGCTTGCTGGGTTGCTCGCTTTGATGCTCCTCATGGTTTCTGCGGTCCTTGCTGCATCTATCCCATCTAAAGATTTTGGTCCGCCCACGGCAGCCTCATCTTCAATCCCCCCCTTTTCCATCACCGATAAGCGCATAGGAATTAATTCATATATCGTCACATTCAATAATCCAAACAACGCACTTATAAATATAAGCATTGCAAACTACACATCTGTCCACAACTTCGCAATTAACAATACTACTTCCATTTATCTAACCATATATGCGAACACGATAATTCTCGCATACTGGGGAAATATCGAGATAGGCTCTCTCACTTTATTCTATACCTCTTCCATCCCCACAATAACTGTAACATCAAATTCGACTGAAAATTTTGTCGTCATAAAAGTTCCTCAGGTAAACGTTTTTACAGTTACGATATCCCTTAAATCCATAATTATATTTTCCTCTATTCTCAGCCTCCAAACAACTGATATAATTTATGAAAGGTATGATTCGCCGACATATATCAATATTACAACCCAGAATTTTACTGCGGCTTCATATGAAGTTTTACCACCTTACATCCCTCAGTATTCATATGATATATCTATTAATCCATCAATCAATCCAAATGATACTTTCTCAGTCTCATATTATGTCAATGAAACATCAAGTTTAACATTATGGTCAGGGAATGTATCGATCTTCAATAAAACAATAAATGGTAGCGGAGTCCTTTACATCTCGAGAAAGTGGAATGTGACTGCTATAACATTATATCATGATAATGCTACTGCATTTATCGCTTTCTTACCTTTAAGTCTTATGCAACCTGAAATAAAAAATATCTATCATAACTCTACCCTTTATCAAAACAATACCATATTTAAGGTCAGATATGTTGTAAATATGGGATATGCTGTATTAGGGTTTTTAGCAGGTTTTGTTTTAGCATTTATAACTCTTAATATAATAAAAATAAGGAGGACGAAAAATGAGTAAATTGAAAATATTGTTGTTGGTCGCAATTCTGTTGTTATCCTCGATGCCCTTGATGACCTCGATGAATGCTGTCGCATCTCCTCCTGCGAGCGGGGATAAGGCTTTTGCAAATACGACGGTATCATATACAACAATACAATCAACCACGTCCCCCACCACGATCTTGACAAATTCAGCAGTTGAGAATACAACATACAGCACTTGGAACGAGACGGATAATAATTTCTGGACATTCAATTCCGCCGGCACGAAGGCTTGGGCAAATACGACCAATGCTTCAGGATACTATGTATATCCCAATTCTAAAGTGTGGTTCAATGGATCAATCCCAGTATCATATAACAGCCAGTATGCAGAATATGACATCGCTTTTCTGATTGTCAATTTTACAATAGGAAATACTGCTTATGAATGGCTCCATTATTATAATTACACTGGTAGCAGTCATTATCTATATTTTGATGCAAACGTCACATCAGCAAATGGCGGGATAATTTCAAAGATAACTTTCTATCAAAAATATTATCTCTATAGATGGAATGGTTTATATCATTCTTTTGCAACTAGGAATAGTGCTGTAAACGCCGTTAATTCAACTTCACTTCCTGCAAGACCAACACCTGTCTCTTTAGGTTGGTCTTATCCCAATACCATCTCATCATCCTTCTCTTCATTAATAGTAAGTAATATTGCCTCATACGATATCCACTGGTCTGCACAATATTCATCATCTGCGACTTACGACTCTAATACTTATACGACCTCTCCCATTACAGGGGTTTTAAATGTTTATTCCATCTCCTTTAAAGCTACAAATGATTATCCCGTCGCGTCTTATACCATTTCATATTATCTGGTTGAGAATTATACGTCGCCAATTTCATACTCTTATCCTACCTCAACCGACTCATATAGCATAAATTCATATCAGACTCATATAGGCGAATTCTGGAATTCCTCTACTATCTCATTTTCTTTCACTCTCCCATCTGGCGCAAGTACAAGCTATTCGGCAAGTTATAAAATCTTAATATCAAATCTTACCATAGCACTGCCGTCGTCAACCTATATTTCCTTTACACTTTCATCCCAAAACTTCACTTATTACTCCCTTGTAAAATATAAGTCAACATACAACATCACAGCATACAAGAATTTCACTACAGCACAAAATGCTACCGTTGCTTTCACAACCTCCGAACTAATCAATAACAATCCTTCTTATTCCTATCTGCATTTAGGGTATTCGGGCCACGGTTCAACTGAGACTTTGATCGTGAATGCTACCAATCCTTTCAAAAATGAATCTCTACAAATAACAAATTTGAACTGGGGAGATGGTTCTCCAATCTCTTCGTCACCAGTAGAATATCCAGCAGGAAACTATTATAATTTTTCGTTTTCGCATCAGTATGGAGCGACTGGGACTTATACCGTAACCTTCCTGATTGTGAATGCGGTTGGAGCTTCGTCATCTCTATCTGTTTCGGAGAGCACATCCATCACTTTGACACTATCAATCTCCACAACTTCCAATGCTCTGCCAATCAAGACCAATTCTTATATCTATTTCAATTACACGCAGGTTAACCTTAATCTCCAGAATGTCTTCCTCTACGTGAACAATATCTTAGTTTTAGCGCAGAACGTTTCGTCGAATACGAATTATGCAGGGTCTGTTGCATACGCTGTGCCTTACTATGTCACACAGACTGCCACATTCACGGCGGAGTGGAAATATAACGGCGGGGGGATTAGTGGCACTGACACAATACAATACGCTGTCGCCAACAAAGTACCCACAGTGGGGAAATGGATCATTTTGAATTACACGATAGGGACAGGTGTAACAGCAACGAAGGAATCCGTCCCGTATTTTTATACGCAACAAATTATCTACAATGTTAGTTGGTCTTACTTCGTCTGGCAGATATTCCTGCCTCCCAATGCGGTGAACATAACAGTCACGGGGAGCCCAGCCTGGAAATCTCCAGTCATATCAGTCCCCGCTGATTTCAATGCGACTACGGCGACCTTCAAACTGCTGGAAAATATAACCACATTTCAGGTCACGTGGCTTGCCCCGAACCCGATCGGTAATGCGTTAATTGTGATTCAGTATTATCCCGAAAGTGCGATTTTTGGTGAATTCGGTGTCAACATTCCGTTTAATGCATTTAATACCTATCTCAATGGAAAGCAGATATATTCGCCCACACAGCAGGTCAATTTAGGTCAAACGGTTACAATTAACACGACAACCGCATATGGAGTATTGATATCGAGCTATACCACAACCGTGACAGTTCAAACGCAGTTCCTCGAAATCCCGTTAAATATTGTTCCTCTCACTATTGAGAACTTGAATTCGAGCTATGTTATCGGTTTCACAGTCACACAGCACAACATCACGCAGGAAGGGCAATATATGATGCCGTTGGAGACTCAGACCTTCTATATCCCTGCGGGGACGTACAATTTCAGTTTCAGCTACCTCAATTTCAACAGTTATTCGGTTGTTAAATATTTGAATCTATCGATGACAATATCGGGAGTGAGCTACTTCATAATCACGGGCGTGACTTTGACAAACATTAATACTCACATTCTCCAGACGCAGAAGAACATAACAAGCTTGGTCGAAAACATAAACATAACCTTATCTAATTCGGATACCAGGATATACAACGAGACACTGGAAATAAGTGCCTCAATCACAAACACAAATTCGAGCATAACGAAGCAGGTTTTGAACGAAAGTACAACGATCGACAACATATATTCAAAAGTCCAGACGATTGATTCTGCGATATATGCAATACAGAACAACATCCTGAGTGACATCAACCAGTCCGCCCTTAACATATCCACCAAGACCACCGTGATCAAAAATTTAGTCGCAACGGTATTGAGTGAGGAGAACGGCACCTTTGGCTATGTCCTGAGATTTGGTACTCCATCCACATTGAATGAAAATTATACTTTCCCGGTGTTCGTCTATCTTGAAAACGGGGAACCCGCAAATCTAAGCGTGACGAAAGAGATAGCCCGCAACCTGACACTTGATTATGTGCTCGGTAATAGCACTGTCGTGCTCAATTATAATGTTTCTGATATCAGGGCGGGTTACTTTGACTTAAGGATTTTAGGCATCACTTCCAGCATGGCCGAGAATATTTCGTCAAATAGGGCAGTGATTCAGGCTACGGGGAGCGTAAAAGCAGGTGCGATGACGAACATAGCGGCAGGCATAATAGGATCATCCCAGATCAGTTACGCGCCTTCAAACAACCTGAACTCATTGGACGAATTGTTGGCTGATCTATCAGGATCCCAGGGAACGATAGTAGGGAGGGCGCTCACGGTCATTGTCGCCGCTCTGGCTTTGATATATTATTCGTTCAGAGTTCAGGAAATCAGGAAGAAGAGGAGGAAAAAATGAACGCAAAGGAGAGGGTCAGGATGGAAAGGAAAATCGAGGACAGGAAGAGGATGATTCAGATAGAGGAAATGAAAAGAATGTTGGGGCAACTGTTTGAAAAAATAGACTGGGATTTGGAAAGGCTCGAAGAGGGGGGTGATAAAAAATGAGCAAGCATCTTTACCGCAATGGCGCAAAATACAGGGAGAAAAAGAAGTTCGAGGAGAGATATGGAAAGAAAAAGGGCGACTATGTTTATGGAGCAGTGGTAGGGAAGGTTAAGAGGGAAAGAGAGGCAAAGAGACATAGAAAATAAATTTTTTCCTTTTTATTATTTTGTTTTGTAATTTTCTTATAATCAACTTTTGTGATCATCAATGTCCTATTAACCACTCTTCATTGCGAAACCCCTTCCATGATGCGTCTCCATAACATGAATTCCAGCCTGCGGGATCGAACTAAAATGAATTTAGGCATTACCGCCTGGGAGAATTTATCAAAATCGTCCATTTTTTGATACCATATATCCCCCTTCGTTTTGATAATTTATTTATATCATAAAGTTATATTTTTGATATGGCTCGGAACATTGCTTACCTGAGGGTATCAAAAAAGGAAGAAAACATTGAAAATCAAAGGGAAGCTATCAAGAAATTTGCAAATGAGGATTTGATCTTCTTTGAGGACATAATATCGGGGTCAACAAAAGCTGAGGAAAGGAAAGGGTTCAAGGAAATGTTGGAATATATCGAAAAAATGAGGCCAGAGAAATTATATGTTTACGAAATCTCGAGGCTCGGCAGATCCATGATAGAGACTATATCAATTATTCAGAAACTCGAGAAAACAGTTCTTATAATTCCCGTCTCGGAAAAAGAGCGATGGTTGGCCACTACCGACCGATCTGTGAGGAATTTGATCATGGCAATATTTTCCTGGGTAGCTGAGAGAGAAAGGGAATTACTCATAGAGAGGACAAGAAATGGAATTGAGCGGGCCAGAAAAGAGGGGAAAAAACTTGGCAGGCCTGCAAGGGAAATAGATTGGAAAAAGGTCAACGAATACAGGAACAAGGGGATATCATATTCTGCGATTTCGAGAATACTAGATATCCCGTATCCGACCTTGATAAGAAAAAAGGGAGGCAATAAGAAAGAAGGAACATTAATAGAGTTAAGATAATCTCATTACCATATTGGGTAATAACAAATAAAGTTTATATACAATTATGTAATATATACATAGGTGATAAAAAAATGGAAAACATGATAGAAAATGCAGGAAATAAAGGGATGACTGCCCAAGAATTTATGTACAGATGGCAATAAAGGATCGACGAAGAACAGCTAAAGGGGAACAAAGAATATAATATTAGATACGTGCAGGATTACGAGGGGACGCTTATTATTGCGACAGATTACGATATAAGGGTAGGGCATAATGGAGAGTTCGTAAATCTTTACTTTCATAGGCACTTTGTTGGTCAGATACTTTTGAAAAATGTGGAAGTGATTCTCTAAATTCGAAAAGGGCCCTGATGAGTCCGTGAAACTCGGACGAAACACTCTTTATTTATTTTTAAGAGTGTCGGCCCGTAAGGGCGAGGTGAGAAAGTGATGACAGAAAATGAGTATGAAAAAATAGAGCAGAAATTAAAGAGATTTCTCGGAATTGAAGCCGGGGAATTAAGGTATGAAATCATTGAGAAGGCGGTCTGGTTGGTCAAAGACTATTCGAAAATGGTAGTGTTGAGGATATACCCTGATGGATCATACGACATCGGAATCGGCCAAGAGGGTAGCCACGATGGGCTCTCCAGTAAGGAAAGGCTATGGGTAGAATTTTCTTTGATTGAACCGTGGGATTTGGATGAATATGAAAATGTCTTTGAAAGTGAGGATGGATACATAGATCAGGATACCGAGGAAGAATATAAGAACGATGACGAGCTTCTGGAAGCAGTCAGGACCAGCGTTGCTTCAGGATTTTATGATGATTTTGAGTACGAATGGGAAAAATTCTTGAAGGAATTCGATGAATGGTACGAAGCGTTAAAAGGGAATGGAGAGTGACAAAATGAATCATGAAACGATGGAGCAAGAACTCAAAAAAATGGGCTTCAATATAATAGACGTGAAAAATCGCTTCCCGTCCCATACTTATCACATATACGCCGTGCTCAAAAACGGCTATGCGTTGAGTATTTGCCAGGGAATAGGAGTGCATGGTAGTTTTGTAAGAGCTCCATACAGCAATCAACAGACCTTTGAGGTTGCCCTCGGTAGATATGTCGGTGGCGTGTTTTATCTCATATACGAAGGAAAATGGAAGGATGATGTGTTGGGTTGGCAAACTCCTGAGAACGTAATAGAACTCGCAAAGAGCGTAAAGAGGAGAAGATCATAAAGGAGGAATGAAAATGGAAAATAAGGAATTAACATTAACAGAGTTCAGGGAAATGTGGTATAATGCTAAAAAAATAAATGTTCCAGGTCCTAATGTCATTCATGAGACCACAGGGACGATAATAGTCGCTGACGATTATGATATCGTGCACAATGAATTCGGAGATATTATAGTCACTCTTTATCGTGAGGGAGGATTCATTGCTGAAGTTAAATTGAAATATATTAGAAATATTCATTAAAGGAGGTGAATAAAAATGAGATTTGAGGGAAGTTATACTTGCCTAAATGTCCACACAAGCACAAGGAGAAGAGTGCAGGAGATCAAGGAATCTATGGGTTTCAATTCAGCCGAGGAGCTGATAAATTATCTCTTAGATCGCTACTTGGCAGATGATGAAGGTCAACAGGAGGCTCAAGCATGAATTTCCCTTCCGATGCCGAAATACGAGAATATTCGGCATATTACATCAGAGCAGTCAAGATATTCAGGGAGACTTTCAAATTTACAATGGGAAGGGAACCTTCGGAATCAGAACTTGAGGATTTCTCCAGGATGGGGATAATTCCGTTCGGAATACTTAAACAGCAGAACGGCAGTTCCAGTTTCCAAACTCCGCAGGTTTCGCCACAGAAATTAGTCCAGCAAGCACAGAAAATGGCCCAGTCACCTCAACAGAAACCTGAGATTCAATTAGCGGAAGATATTGTGAAAAAGCATCCTGAGCTTACAATTGAGGGCAACAGGATAATAATGAAGCAGTATATAAAAGACACAGATGTTTTCCATAAATTGAAAGGTGAGCTCGAAAAAAAGGGATGGGAGTATGTCGCACCGAAGCGTATCGGTGAGGGTAAATGGGAGCCTGGATATTTTGAATTCAAGGAGGGGGCGAAGGCATGACAAAGTATGTCGCGGAATATTATGGAGGTGGTCATGCGATGATCGGCGTCTTTGAAGCAAAGAATGAGCAGGAGGTTAGGGATTATCTGATCAAAAAGTATGGGGAGATTGTCGAGATATCTCAGATAGTTAAGCTGGCTGATCAATCTGCTTCTATACCAGAGGAAGGTAAAAAAGCATCGCAGGCAAATAAGCTTGATAAGTTCGTAGAAAGCAAGGAGGGAACGAAGGCATGATTCAACGGGATTCCTTAGATTTTACATCTTCGAGTTTTCTACGGAGGAGGTCAGTTAGGAACTCCGACACAGACCGATATCCCAGTTCAGGATGTTCTCTTATGAATTTCTCGGCCTCATCGAACAGAGGCTTGGGAATCCGTGGCGAGCCGTACCTTTTTGGCATATATGTCGCTAATGGAATGCGCAAGTTTAATGATTATGCTTCATATATGTCGCAACTCTTAAATAAAAGCGAATCATTACTACATATATGCAACATGGAGGTAGCAAGATGATAAAGTGGAGGAGCGTCAGGATCCCCGATAAATTGTATGAGGAAATCAATGAGAAGAAGGAAGACCTGAACTGCACCTCCGTTTCCGAATTCTCAAGGAGAGTTCTTGAGGAATATCTAGCATCCCACAGGAAAGAGGAAGGGGAGAAGGCATGACATTAAATAAAGACGAACTATTGAGAGAATTGAGTCTCCTTTATGATTTTACCGACGAAATAGATAGCGAATGCGATGAATACATCTCGGAATTTCCAAAGAGTCTGCCATATTATA
>Ga0208429_100128_pt1 | contig 11083 bp, 10 predicted proteins | sample BED_virus_MetaG_FD_187134 | JGI IMG/M metagenome (GOLD analysis project Ga0208429, IMG submission 187134) | Hot spring microbial mat communities from Yellowstone National Park, Wyoming, USA - BED_virus_MetaG (SPAdes) (version 2) | ecosystem: Environmental > Aquatic > Thermal springs > Hot...
AAGGGAGATAAGGACTAGGAGCAAAAAGAACAAGAAGAAACTCGTAGTACTGAGGTTATCAAACCTCGGTATCTTTAAACTAATCGTACATAGGGATTTCCCCATGGACAAAGTTAAACAAGTAGTAGTAAAACTAACACCATCAGAGAGAGTATATATTTCGTTCATAGTTGAGAACTACGAGTTCCCAAAACTACCAGAGACTGGAAAAGTAGTAGCAATAGATGTAGGTATTGAGAAACTTCTCACTACAAGTGATGGACAAATTTTTCCCAACCTGAGACCCTATGAGAAAGCGTTAAGGAAGATCAAGACACTACATAAGCGTCTATCAAGGAAGAAGTTCCTATCCCACAACTGGTTTAAGGCAAAGGTTAAGCTGGCAAGGGCTTACGAACATCTGAAGAACCTTAGGAAGGATATATACATGAAACTAGGGAAGTGGTTTGCAAAGCATTACGACGTAGTTGTTATGGAGAATATTCAAGTTAAACAGCTAGTGGAGAAGTCGGAAAGGAAGTTGAGAATGAGGTTACATGACGTCGCATTTCATGAACTCAAGGAGACCATTAAATACCAGATAGAGAAATACGGTAAGAAACTCATTCCAGTGGATCCTGCTTTTAGTTCAAAAACATGTGCTAGATGCGGATACGTTAAGAATGATCTGACGCTGACTGACCGTGTATTTGTCTGTCCCAAGTGCGGTTGGGTCGCTGATCGCGACTATAATGCTTCTCTTAACATCCTGAGAAGATCGGGGTGGGAGCCACCCTTAGTGCCTGTGGAGCTCCACCCTCTACCCGTAGCTAAAGGCTACGGGCAAGGTGGGGCTGTGAAGCAGGAAGCTCCGCCTTTTAAGGCGGGGTAGCTCACTCAAAGGTTTAGCTCTTTTTATACCTTATGACCCAAGTTAAAATTATGAAATATTATGTAGTTAATACGAGGGTGTATCTACCTGAGCCTGTAGCAGAATATTTCGTAAAGTGCTTTTCATTAAAGTTGCCGAACAAGTATTATGATGTTAGCAATATAATAACGTACAGAGATGAGGAGAACAAAGTAAGCGTCAGCGTGCCAGCAGACCAAGTTGGAAGCGTTACAGACGCATTACTTGCGTCTGCGTTAGATTTTTATATAGCTCTCGCCGTTTGCACCGACAATAACATTTTGCTATACCGTATGATAAAAAAGGCTAGAGAAAAAGTGAAGGAAATGCTAAAAATAGATAATATAAACCTCGACCCTGAGTTTCCAATTTGTTTAAAAGGTGGTGAATGAACTATGCCAACTGAACTTACACCGTCTGATATAATTTCATTAATATCTGAAGCTTTAGGGGAAAAAGACGAGGAGGGCGAACCAGAGACCTTGATAAGATTATTACTACGCGACGATTTGCCTAAACAAACGAGACTGATTATCCTTAATTGTATCGTGAAAAACTGCGGGTTGCAGAAAAGTTTATCCATATTAGACCCATTCGTTCCAATAGACGAAATAGAATCATTAGAAGCATTGAAAATCGATGGGACGAAAGTACTTGCATGCATTAATTACACAAAAGTTAGGGATTGTTATTTGATAATTTTAGCGAATAGACAGTTCCATATAAAAAGAGTAACTAATCCTAACGAATTATTACAGAAGATGAAACAAGGAGGAGGAAAGAAACAAAACAAGGATCTTATTTTAAGTAAGCTCAGTGGCGAGGATATATGATATGTGAAGTCGTTGCCAGTTCATTTAAGCCACGAGACGGCGACGTTGTGAACGCTGACATAACAAACATACGTTTTGCATACCCACCAGGCTGTATCTTCTCCTCTCAGTACACGCAATTCATTCATGTCGATTACCCTCTGCCGAAGATAAGCCGTCTAAAATTTAAGAGAGAGAATGGGGAAGAAGTGAGGGACAACAATTACGTAGTAATAGATATGGGAGACGATTTCTTAGTTTTACCAATAGAAGTGTGGAATAAACTGAAGGAGCTTATATCGACTTACCTTAGTGAAGGGACTTTGCACGGAGGCATCCTATATTACGGCGTCCCTGGCACCGGTAAATCATACATTGCTACTAAATTACTTACAAGGATTCTGGGGTTGAAAGTAATTGTTAAGCAACCTACTGATTTCTTGACAAAATATGTTGGTGAACCTTACCAATTGCTAAACGATTTCATAAACAAACAGCTGTTTTCCGACAAACCTTCCATCATAGTTTTCGATGAGGGTGAAAGATTTTTGTTGAAAAGAGGTGGAGGTGGTGAAGCTGAAAAACTGGTAGAGGACAATATGAAGAATATATTATTAGAAAAATTGCAGGAATTTGCGGATTCACAATATCCTTCGATCCTCGCACTAACTACTAACGCTTCAATAAACGAGATGGACGACGCAATGCTGAGGAGGTTTCCGTGGAAAGTTTATTTTCCTCCTTATTCGCACACCGTTTATGAGTATATAGCAAGGAGGATAACTACAGAAAGAACTTTCAAAATTGAGGATAAGGAATATGATACACAAAAACTATCGTTTTATGCATCGGCTACCGGCATTTCTGTAGCTGAGTTCAGGACTATTATACAGACTGGGACTGTCTCTTTTCTCAGGGCAAAAAGTAACTTCCCGAGGAGACTTGTGCCATTCGAATTACAAGATAAGGAAAGTATTTTAGATATAACGAAATTGCCCCAGCTCAGGCGTTTTGACATCAAAAATAAGAACGTAAAAATGTTATGCGAAGGGGCATTATATACTATGACTGCAGTAGTAGCAAGCTATTTCCTTACAATTGAGAATAGACCAGTTTACCTTATAGATTTACAGGAGTCCACTTCGCTGAGGTACGGAAGCGACGATATCATTACATTACTCAAGCAGGAAAACAAACCCGTCGGTATAATTCACATGCACGGCAATCTTAACATCAACAAACAGCTGTTAATAGAGCGTCTGCTTGAAGAGGATAACGTTAGTTTTGTGGTAATAACGAGTTTTGATAGTTCATTATTACAAGTACAAACATTGAAGCTTCTACCTAGGATTGATATAACGCAATTACCTGCGACTGACACAGACATTTTGAAAAAAATACTATACACAGTAGACACATTTTACGGACTGAAGTTGGACATGCAAAAAGCTATGAACGAGTTGTATAAAGAAATGGATTTCAGAAAAGCTATTGATGTGCTTGAGAAAATGATCGTTATGGCGATCTAAGCAACCCGCACTTCTATAGAGTTGCAACAGTTATTCTCTAGGGAGGAAGTATTTCCAAGAGAGGTTTCCCGCACTTCTATAGAGTTGCAACATTCTTTTGTAACTCGTTCCAGACCTTTTCAGCAAACTCTTCCCCGCACTTCTATAGAGTTGCAACTGAAAGTTTATATACCCCTATACTTCCGCATCTGTCCGCATAGTCTCTTCTTCATGTGGGGGTGCGTGCCCCACAGATCGCGGGTCTACCCTTACGGGAACCCCGCTTAACTAGCAGTTAAAGTAGTGTAATTTAAAGTTTTCGGTGCATATACAGCTCAGAGCTGTAAGAAATGAAGTTTAAAAACTGCAAAAATAAAGTTATAACACATGAAGAAGATAACAATAAACATTGATGAAAAACTAAAGGAGGTTTTTTCTAGATTATGTGAAGAGGAAGGGATAGATATGGCTCAGGGGATAAGAGAGTTAATGATCGAGGCGATAAACAGGGGTTATATAAATAAACAGAGGAAAGAAGGCGTAGAAAAGGTGAGAAGAAATGAGTGAAAGCAAACGTGCATTGATTGTTAAATTAAACCCAACCAGAGATGAATGCGTTTGCCTTATTTCTCTAATTAAGGCATACACAGCAATAGCTCGGAAATTAAATAACGATGCATATGCCAAATTTATGGAACTTACAACCAATGGATTAATAGAAAATATAAAGCAGTTGAAAGATATTAAGAAAAAATTCTATTCTTGGTACAATGAATATTTCAAGACACAAAGGAAATGGATCACCGATACTCTAGGGTCTAATATTACGGATCAACTATTTCAATTCCTGCGTGGTCAGTACGAAAACTTTTTCGCGAACTATGAAAATTTTTTCAAGCATAAAATAGAAGGTCGTCCATCATTTCCTACTTTACCTGAGTTATTCCAAATTAGAGACCGCGGTGTTGAGATTGATTTCGACAAAAAGGTATTGACAATAAAACTTAAAGGTAAACGTCTATCTTTACGGTTCCAAGCGGACAGGATATTATATCATGGAGACCCAGGTAGTGTCACTATCAAGAAAATAGATGGCAAGTTTTACGCTTACATTCCCTTCGATTTCACCCCTAAGTTCGAAGAAGGGAAGAAAGGAGCAATTGATATAGGGCTTACAAACTTTTTTGCAACAGTCACAGAGGACGGTGATGCGATTCTCATTAAAGCGAAAGAATACACATATGTTTACAATATGTATAAAGAAAAGATCAAAGAACTGGATCGTATAATAGGGAAAATCAGGAAACACACCTTACGTATGTATATCACACCACCGAAAAGTTTCAAGCATTACCCCTTCTTGGGGTTCACGAATAATAGACAGGTGTCTAAGATAATAACCTCGTTATATACGTCGTGGTATGATGCAGGGAGAGCAAAAAAGAAGCGATTAAGGAGAGAAGATATGACAAGTATCGTCAGGAAAATACGTAAGGTTAACTATAGGCTAAGAATCACAAAACTAGATTTTGTGAAATTGAACGGACATGTTAAACTTTTCCCAAAGAAATCACAATTTGTAAAGGATGTTTATAAGGACTTACCGATCCTCCATAAGTTAGAATATGAGAAAAAGAAGTTATTCGAGAAAAGAGATAAAACCTTGATGCATATAAGGAGAACAGCTATTAACGCATTATTGCGTTTTCTGAGGGAGAAAGGAGTAACACACGTCATTGTAGGATACCCATACAATATCAATAAAAATAGAAATGAACTAACAGTGAATATGTTCCAGTATAGAAAGACGATTAACGATTTGAAAACAATCGGGGAACGATACGGGATGAAAGTTGACGAAATTGTGGAATATAATACGTCAATTACATGTTCCATTTGTGGGGAAGTACACAAAAACGGTAGAATTGAAAGAGGATTGTATAAGTGTGAGAAAACTGGTAAGATGATAAACGCCGACGTGAACAGTGCACTCAATATATTTTACAAAGCGTTCTCTAAGATGCCAAAACAACTAAAGAAAATTGAAACTATAAAACTAACCTTCTCCCAGCCTTGAAGGCGAGGCTTTCCGTTCCCTTAACTACCTGCTTTGTGGTGTTCTTCAGTTTTTCTCAAAAGAAACGTATAGCTAGCTTTTAACTAAGCATAAGATTTAGAATTTATTTTTATCTCTCTAGTTTAAGATCTAAGAAATTTCAACTAATCCACAAAGCGTTAACTACCGAAAACTTTAAATTACACTACTTTAACTGCTAGTTAAGCGGGGTTCCCGTAAGGGTAGACCCGCGATCTGTGGGGCACGCACCCCCACATGAAGAAGAGACTATGCGGACAGATGCGGAAGTATAGGGGTATATAAACTTTCAGTTGCAACTCTATAGAAGTGCGGGACAACTATTACGTGAGGGAAATATCCCACTTTCTGCCTAGTTGCAACTCTATAGAAGTGCGGGGCTAATAATTTTTAAAACAGCTGTTTGAGAGAGATATATAATGAGTGAAAATAATAATAGCAAAAAGAAGAAGAAGCCCCCCTCGTTTGAAGAATACGCGGAAGCCATAATGAAAATATTAAACTTAATATATGCAGTTAACCAACTTTCGGAATATTACAATCTTAATCAAATCTCTTCACAATACCTTAATGAGCAATTTACGCCCATTTCACCTAAAACAGTTGCTAATTACTTCGGAGTTCAGTACAGCAAAATACCGAGCCTGGCTCAGCAGACACAATACAATCCCGTGGCATTGGTAACGAAGGTAAATCAAATTGCAGAACAAATTCAACCAGACGTCTTAAATTCCGTGGCGTCCATGTACGGCATCGAGCCAGAGTTAGTAAAATCGTTGCAGGTATACCTAGAGCTTGCACAGGTTTTGCCAAAAATAGTTAGTTCTCAGTCAGTTCAAGTCACCAGTAACACGCAATATACCGCATCGCCTAATGTGTTGGAAAACTATTAAATCTGCAAAACATATGTTTTAATCATGAGGGTTATCAGAAGAAAGACCATATTCCTAATCCTGTTATATTTATTTTTCTTTATCTTACCGTTTTTCCTGTTAACAGCAAAAGCTAGTCTTATCCAAGAAGAAGTACCTATTTCAGTTAATGTAAACGCAAACATTTCGCAAGGGCTAATTTACATTGCTCCACTTCCACAACAAACCCAAGTGTTCGGTCAAAATTACTACGTATCAAACTCCTTGGGTTATTATGAATATTCATATTTGTTCTCAGCAACACCTCCCTTGCTGGTATGGTACGAGCCAGCTCCTTCAACACAAACTTATTATTTCGTTTACGGGGGAAATACTCAAGCTAGTGCCGTAACGACGGGCGTGTTTAGTTTTTACACTCAGTTCTATTATCTCAACACATCTATCTTCAATGTATCAGGCGTTTCGTTACTGGGTGGGTCATTGGTACTAAACGGGCAAAATAGTCTTGTAACTTTTACAACGACTGCGTTGCGTTATACATCTGCAGTTATACTTTACACCTTTCAATCTTCAGCTGTTCTAACGCCACCTGAATTGATATATACTGGCTCAATTCCTTCAGGTAGCATAGTTACGCTAAGCCTTTTCTCATATTCCAACTTACAGACAATTCCTTCGTATACAGCGTTTCCTTTCGGGTCTACGACCTGGGTTATGGCTTCCGACGGTTACGTTAAAAGCTCACAATTCACAATTTCAAATTCACAATTTACATATAACGCCAAGGTGACAGGCATGCCGAACGAAGAAGTTGCCCAAGTCGCTTTGCCACAATCATCTATGTACGGATTGGTGTTTGGGTCGTCAGTGCTTTTACAGTACCCTTCTACTAAATATTTAGCACCGCAAACTGTAGCCCCACCATCCATTACGTTTAACGATACTTTTGCGGTATCTCAAAGTGCATCATACGGTTCTAATTCCGTACTGTTAGAAGACCCAGTATACTTCTTTAACCCAACTCTACTTAACGGTTCTAATATCCTAGTGTATAACGATAGCAAATGGTACTCTTTACCAGTGCAAGCCAGCAATCTGAAACTTGACCTAAACCATGTAGACATGTATATTTTACCTTATAACTCGTCTTCCAATTACATTTCCTTCGAAGATATACCAGTAGGTAGTACAATTTCAGTCAAGTATGCAAACGGCTCCACATATTCTGTTACCGCGAACGGGAAGACGGTAAACACAGTAGGAGGCGTGAGTTTAGTTGATCTGAAAATTTATGGACGGAATGTGATAGGGATATCGATCCAGCCGTCGTTAACAAACACACAAATCAATTACAACATGCTTGTTGGGTTTACTGACTTTTTGCACAAAGCTGGGCTGATAGTAAATACGACAGGCGTATATGTATATAACTCTCAAACAGCTGTTACAAAGCTGGTAAATAATCCGCAATTCCCAGCTGATGTTGCGGTTGGCTATGCAGACATAGGCAATATATTCTATCTCATAGGTTTCTATTATTACCCAGGGTCTTTTTACACGTTCATAACGCCTATGCCAAACCCGGTCGCGTCAACTGGTATAGTTCCTTATATTAATTATAATGGCACAATACCGCTATCGGTATCAAGTATCGGTACAACACTGTCTTCCGGTCTGTATTATGAAACTACAGGTATCGTATCAGTTGCAACAGGTTTGCCTTCACCATTACAGTCTTCCGTACTTAGTTTGACGACAGCTCCTGGAGAGGCAATAGTCAATAACAATAATACAGTCTACCAAACTAAGCTAGCAAATTCGTCGTCTCTAACACTAGTAGGCTTCAGTGGGTATAACCTTGTTGTACAGTATGGGAGCATACAATCACAACTTCTCATATCCAGTAACTATTACCCAACAAACCTGCCAACGAATTTGCAAGTAGTTGTTACAGTATCGGAATCCTCTAGGTCGATAACAATTTCCACATCACCACTACCAGTGAAACCAGTCCAGGTCGCATCATTCAATGTTACTAATACAACCAATGTAAAGTATAACGGTAGTACCGGATCTTCATTTACAACTAATATACATTCAACAAATAATCAACTAATCGGAATTATAACATACTATAGTTTTCTAGCAATAGCTGTAGCATCTTATCGTTATTCTTCTCAACTGTGGTCTTCAACGTTGTTTCTTAGTTTCGCTACTCTCTCTATAGGTCTGCTCTTTGCTAACTATATAGTACTACCCTTCAGTATCGGTGCCGTAATATTAGGCTTCATATTCAAAAGGCTAAACCTCTGACACAAGAAGCCTCTTCCCAAGAGAAGAGAAAAAACTTATATCTATCTCAAACATATGTTTTAGTGAGCGAAAATGGAAGTGTACTTACTAAACTTGTATCCAGGCTCCGTCACTGTTACAGTAACTGATAATACTAATGGGAACTCGCTAACATATACACTATCACAATATCAATACGTCGACATTTCATCCATGATATCATCATCATCCGATAGTCTCACAGTACAAGTACCTGGTGTAGGTACGGGTAATATACAACTTTTTCCTTCTAACGCCCAAACAATATACATTACTCAAAATAATATATATTCAAACTCTTTACCAGCAGTTGCCACACTAAAAGAAATTCTCTATGACAACATTCTACAAGACATGAATCTTGAGCTTGTAAAGGTATATGAGGCGTTGCTCTCACTAATTTCTGCGTACGCTTCTGGGAAATCGCTATCGCCATCTACTTTATCTAACGTATCGTCAACTCTTCAGCAAATTAACAATATGTTACAAAACGCTATACAATTTGAAAATGAAACTTCAACAAGTTTCGAAGGAGTATCTGCGTATCAGCAAGTGTATAATAATTTAAGTCAAATATACGAGTCGCTAACTAACGATACATTGACAGTTGGGGAATTACAAAGTTTACAATTACCTAGTTATAGCACACCAGAAGCCGGTACTATAGCTTCTATTTATACACGGTTCCTTAATAATGCAATTAATACTATGGAAAGAGCTAGCTCACAGAGCAGTTCTACTTCTACTCCTTCATCGACATCAACTAGTTCACAGAGTTCTACTTCTTCATCTTCTACTCCGTCTTCCCCAACATCTATACCAAGTAGCCAAAGTGCTAGTTCACAGAGTTCTACTTCTTCGTCACCATCTAATACTCCAACATCTACACCGTCTAGTTCTACTCCGTCTTCATCAGCTAGCTCACAGCCTAGTTCACAGAATAGTTCTGCCACATCTCCAACTTCATCTCCTGTTCCAACTCCGTCTTCTTCGTCACCATCTAATACTCCAACATCTACACCGTCTAGTTCTACTCCGTCTTCATCAGCTAGCTCACAGCCTAGTTCACAGAATAGTTCTGCCACATCTCCAACTTCATCTCCTGTTCCAACTCCGTCTTCTTCGTCACCATCTAATACTCCAACATCTACACCGTTAAGTAACGTGTTAAAGGAGTATACTGGGTCTTCTTCTAGTTCTACTCCTTCATCGACATCCCCTACTACATCCCAAACTTCGAGTTCTACCACTTCTCAAATATCATCCACATCTCCTACCACAATATCTCAGAGTCAAGTGTTAGCTCAGATACAGGCAGGCGACTTAAGTTCGCTTCAATCAGAAATATCGGAAATACCCCCGAATATGATTCCAATAGTTAATGCTGTTACTCAATTGTATCAAATGTACGACATACCCGATGGAACCCCATTATCTACTGCAGTTGAACGTTTACTTAGAGATATTAGGGACGCATATTATAAAATAAGTAACCATAAGCAGGAACAAGTAAACACGCAAGAATTATCCAACATACTGCAAATATATAATACTCTTGCTAGCAGTGGCTTAGCACCTGCAAGCGAAAGTGCGTCGAAATTAAGTAACCTGGTGAAAACTTCTGGAATTATACCAGCTGTACCAGCTGTTTTAGGTCAATCTTATCCGGGTAGTGTATATAGCAATTTAGTCTAAGGACTAAAGGTAATTTTTTCTTTTTCGAATAATTCCCTTATCCTTCTAACTTCTTCTTCGTTTCTTTCACCACCAGAATAAAGTAACGGCACGGCTATAGGTTCCTTTGTCAGCCCAAACACGTTAGCAAATTGTGTTATAATTTCCTTTAATATAGATATCTTTAACATGTTAATTTCCTGCTCAACACCGTATGCGGTAGGTCGAAGTTCTAATTGCAGAATGTCATCAACGTTTGAATTGATAATATCATTAACCTTTACCAACAATTCCCTAGTGTTCTTTACGTCCCCAAGGTCAAACCCAAGCTTTATGTAATTCTGGAGTACAGTCTCCGCTACTCGTCTCAACTCATTAAAAATTATATTATTCTCAGCTACATCAAGTTCGCTAACTTGTTGTTCTAAAAATGTAGTAAGATCAGCAAACGCATATAAAATAGAATTCGCATCGGTATACGAAAGAATGGAACCTAGTTTTTCAGAAAGTTTCATGATATCTAATTTGAAAATAAGGTTTAAAAAAAAAGATATTAGCTTATTATTAATAAGCCATCTGTTCTGCTCTCATGCCTGATAGCAATCTGTATGCTTCTTGCACTACAGGCATATATTGCTGTTGGACTTCTGGTGGAATTTCGACGTCCTGGAACCCCATACCTCTCTTCTTTAAGCCGGCATTATCTACCGCAGTCCTTATTGCTTCTACCACTTGATGAAGTACTTCCTTTACTTGTGGGTATCCATCTCTGGATGCGTTCGCCTCAATTCCAGCTAGCTTTAGCGTTATTGTTGGGTATTTTGTTACTTTCCCGTCTAGTATTGCCTTCAACACACGCCTTGCTCCACCTGTCACATCTCCTTTTCTTGGGAAATATTCGT
>Ga0208429_100129_pt1 | contig 11074 bp, 19 predicted proteins | sample BED_virus_MetaG_FD_187134 | JGI IMG/M metagenome (GOLD analysis project Ga0208429, IMG submission 187134) | Hot spring microbial mat communities from Yellowstone National Park, Wyoming, USA - BED_virus_MetaG (SPAdes) (version 2) | ecosystem: Environmental > Aquatic > Thermal springs > Hot...
TTGTGTATGTATATATTTATTATAGTCAAAATATGTGTATTACAATTATCTACTCTTCTATGAAAAGAGTAGATTTTAGGATTTGAACCACATAGTCTTTCGAGGATCCACATAAAAACAAACAACCGCAATTCGCTAAAATGTGCAGAGCACCCCATTTCAAGAAAATCACAAAAACGAAACCTTTATATATTTTTGCAAACATATTGTATTACGATGGACAGTGGGGAACCTACTTTTGAGAACCCAGTAACCTTTGATACTACACAAGGCAATACTACTGTTTCACTTACCACTACTCCTGCAGAAAAGCAAGGTATAATAGACGTTCTCTTTTCCTTAGATGATAATTTAATAGAAAGCGTTGCAAACACATTTTGGGATGGCAAGCTTGAAGTTGACCCTGAAACAGGAACTAAAAGAATTATGCCGAACAGTGAATACTATAAATGCCCTGTGTGTGGTGCAGTAAAGAATATTCACAAAGACAGAACCTATCGTTTTTGTGAAGGTACACCAGAGCATAAACATGAATTTACTTTTACTGAACCAGTTGATTGGCATCCTCTAGCAAGTCGCACAGGCCTTAGCTTTATTTTTGGCCAGCTTCAAGCCAACATCAACAGTAACATTCAGACTGGCAACTATGGCAAAAGCTCTGCTGATGTTGCCGCAAACGCAAGCTTAGACCAAAGACTTATTAATGCAGCAACTAACGTCGCAATAAGCATTGTCGGCGGCTTTTTATCGAATATCAACAACTACGCAGATTGGCTCAAGCAAGATCCAGAACTTAAGATTTTGCCGCAAGTCTTTAATGTTCCATTCTTAACTTCAATTATGACGTCGCTGGCAATGAATATTCTGGCTGCCTATAGCAAAGGCAAGAACATGGCTGCCGTCGAGAAAATAATGGAAGCTAGGGCAGTAATAGAACAAAAACAAACTAGTGTGAGTGAAAGGTCAGAGCTTGCCCATACCGAATCTGCGCACAAGCCTCTAATTGATTTTGGTAGTATATTTAGCAGACCGCAAAAGTGATTAAATGTTAGAAGAGATAACAGATAGTTTTCGTGAAGTGTTCGATGCAATGACTTCTGATAGCACCAGAATTGTAGCACTGTTTTTAATTCCGTTAGTAATTACAGGACTAATAACTGTAGCTTATTATATAATATTTTTAAGCTCAAGCGCAAATACATTCCTAAGTCTGTTAACAAAAACAGGCGCATGCAATACAATTCAGCCTTATCTTATTACTGCAACATTCATGAATCATGGAGTTTTGGGCTATTGTCAAGTAGTTTCATTTAATATTGGAATATTCCTTGCATGGTATATCCAAATACTTCTATTAGTTTTCCTTGCCATATACATTGTTGTGAATATTTTTCATGTGAGTTGATAAAATGGCAACAATCACAAAAGAAAAACCAATCTATGTAAACCTTAACTTAATGGCGGGGCCTATTAACAAACTTAAAACAGTCAGAGCAAAACTCGTTGGAGGTATAATAACTTATCCTGGTTGTGATCCTAATGACCCAATTATTTGGTTTGGTAGCAGCGGCTATGCCTTATTTAATGTTCAAAAAAGAACTTATGAACTTTTCTATGATACAAGTAAAAAAACTCTGCTTAGGCTTGATAGCCTTGGTGGTGGTGTTAAAACCGATGCCATAACGGACTTAACTAAAAACTTTGCACTTGCCGTAAAGAATACAAACCAGAACATGAATGCTAACTTTGAAACAAATAATGCATGGAAATGGACTTTTGGCATAATCTTAGTTGTTGCAATAGTTGCTCTAGTATTCATATATTTGATGGCTACGCATGCACCAGGTGGTGCAGCAACTTCAACCCAATCTGTTACGAGTGTTACCCAAACAGTAAATAAGACACTTATACATTTGCCTGGTGCACCAGTGTGATATTATGACAGATGAAATTCAACAAATCGACAAAGAAATAGAGCAAGCTACTACCATAACTAGCGAGAGCCCTTCTTATCACGAAATAAATATATATAATACGGTTCGTGATGAAATCTGGGCCACCCTAGGAGAAATCCAAAACCTCACGGTAGAGAACCCATACCAAATAAATATTGCAAAGCGGAACTTTTATGCATTAGCTAATAAGCTAAGAGTTCTGCTCCTAAAAGCTGATTCTATATGGTATGAAAACAAGCAAGCCGTAGAGCAGAAAACCAAAAGCCTCAAGCTCAGCCACGAATTCCCATATAAAGGCGAATTCTACAAGCTAGCCCAGAGGCTCAGCCTCTATATGGCCCTAGCTTTAGGCTCAGCCATTCCCGCAGCCGATGGCAATGCCGAAGCCCAGAGCCTTATAGCCCAGCTTGAGCCTCTTTATTTCAAGGATAAGTTGGAGCCCATAAAAAGCTTAATAGAAAAGCTAGTGCTTGAGGCAGATAAGATTTGGGGAGAGAAGGCGGCATTGGTTGACTTTACAATGCCGATAAAAGTAAGTGCAGCCAAGGATATTTTTTTCAGATAGCGGCTGCGTTGCAAATACCATGGAGCGAGCAAGATTATAAGCTTTACTTAGAATGGACGAAAGGGCATGATGCAAGAAAGATAGCCTTCATTAATGCGTTGTATAGAGTGAAGACGGGTGGCCACATACAGGCAATTATAAGTGGTGAATATAATCACGGTAAAAGCACAAGTGCAATAGTGCTGATGCGCTGGGATACAATATATACAAGACAGCTTCTTGCTTTATATAAACCAGAAGTATATGAAAAAGTAAAAGATCATCTTAAGGTTAATGTTAAAAATTCAATTATTATCAGCCCAAAGGATCCTGCTTCTAAATATGTAGAAAGTCCACAGCTATATAGACCTTATGAAATCGATGAGGGCTATTTATTTGCAACTACCCAAGAAGCGAGCTCAAATAAAGTAAAGCGATTAAGAGATTTAATGATGCAGAATAGAAAGCTTGCACCAAGCTTTTATCATGTCTACCCAAATATTTTTAAGATGCCCACCATTTTGCTTGAGCAAATGATGGAGGTAATACACAAAATTAATGTTGCTCAGGGTATTGTTCTTGTTCCAAGTACAGTTATACAATTAAAAGCCAAATTTGATGAAGATAGAATTGCTAGATATGCAAGATACCCCAACTACTTTCCTGATTTAATGACATATCATCCTGCCTATATCGCCACTGCCAGGTTCCCTAGACTTAAAGGTCAGCTATGGGAAAAGTATTTGGCGAAGTATGAAAAATACAAAATAACAGCTGATACTAAAGAGCAAGAAGTGAAGTCTTTTAAGCAGTTACTATTTGAGAAACTTAATGATGCTATAAATAAAAGCGTTATAAAAATAGAAACCAAATCTGACATTACAAAATATATTCAAGATATACTTGAACAGAAAGGAAACTATAGTTCAGACTTGCCAAGCATGCTTGCAGATGAATTTAATGAATGGCGCATTGAGAAGGCAAGCAAGGAATTGGCAAAGGAGCTAGAGAAGCACAATTTTAATTTCTCAAAATTGCTTAGTGATGCTGAGAAAAAAGCACCAAAAGATTCTGAGGTGTAGAAATGGAGTATGGAGATTTTATAAAACAGAAATATATGAAGCTTGCTTTGAAAGGTATAAAATTGCCTTTAGAAAAGCAGTGGGAAAAGTCATTGATAGGTGTGCAGTGTCTTTTTGCACTTAATGCTAAGCTTATGGAAAACGCAATGCAGACAATCAACCAGGTTGATGACGAGTTTAATAACAGCTTCTCTAATGGCCTGCCCTTGCCTTTTGACACCAAAGCCGAGCAGTCCATACCCCTTTACCTTAAGGTAGAGCACTACCTCAAGCTCAGCACCTACCTTGCGGCTACGGCTTTGCCCAAGCTCTCCGAGCCTATAATCCAGTCAAAGAATGAAATAGATAATGACATTTATACTTGGTTTATAGGAAATAAAAAAGTGCTTGAAGACAGCGCAGAAGAAGCAAAAAAGCAGATAAAGCAGATTGAAAACTCATTGCATGACTGCTTTAAGAATGACCAAGCAAAAGTAGAAGAGATAAGGGAAAGCATGAAAGAAACATATAATAAAGTTAGTGCAGATGTTAAATCATATGTGGAAAAGTTTACTGATGCACTTAATTTAAAGGAAATTGTGTTTGATGAAGGTGTTTTGAATGCAAGTAGGTAAATTAATTTTTGACAACTTCAGCGGAGTAAAAGACTACAAAAAGATTATAAAGCTCTATGCAAAATATGAGAAGGCTAAGGCAAAGAATAACCAAAAGGAAATGCAGAAACTAAGCGAAGAGATTAAAAAAGAATTTGCGGATACGCTAGAAGGGCTACAGCGCATTTATAAAATTTACTCTGATGCAGAGAAAGAAATAAAAGACCCAACAATCCTTTATACCCCAGACAGAATAAAAAGTTATAGTGAGCAGGCCAAGGAGCTGCTTACGCAGCTTCAAGCCATAGGCTCAGCCCTAGGCTTAGCCCAAGGTGAAGCCAATGCCCCAGCCTAAGCAGGTTATTGAATATAACGACAATAAGCGAATTATTATTAAAGACAAAAATCTCCACATGAAGGTTTATAAATGCCCATACTACGACTGCGACAAAGTTTTCTTCAGCCAAGACGATTTGAACCAGCATCTTATTTATGATCACGCAGAAATACCAAAAAATATTTGGAATGGTGTTAGCTTGGAAGGTAACAACAAATATTTTAATAAAACAGCACTAATTAAGCTCAATGCCAAATATAAAAAAGAGGAGCTTAAACACTTGCTTGCACTTTTAGACTATGAAGTTAACAATGGTTTCTTGAAAAGGTTTAAGGGGTGGATAAATGCCAGAAAAACAAAAATCTAAAATTGTTACAGTTAGGCTTAGTCCATACTACTACGACCTTTTTGAGAAGCTTATGAAGCATTTCAATATAAGAACAAAAAGCCAAACCATAAGAAAGATGATAGATGATGGAGCAAAATCAAACAATATACAATAAAATAAATGAAATGCTTGAGGATGGCGAATGGTCAAAGGCAGCCCAACTTATCGAAGATACAATTGAAGAGAGCAAAGCTGAGCAAAAAGCAACATTAGCTTATAATCTTGTTGTCTGTTATATAAAAATGAAGGACAGCTGGCTTTCGCAGAAGGCTTTAAATAGATATGGTAATTTGCTTAGCGAAGATGATAGAAAGCAGCTGCAAGAAGAGATATTAAAGCTGCCGAGCAAGATTAAAGGCGAAGACGTTGCTGCGATTTCTTGGTTTAAAAGTGACATAAAGATGAGTGATGTTATCGGCTTAAAAGAAGTAAAGAAAAAGATTTATGAGAAGATAATAAATCCTATAAAGTATGAGAGCTTTTATAAAGAGTATGGCGTGAAGCTGAGCGATGGCTTTATCTTCTACGGCCCGCCAGGCACAGGCAAAACCATGCTGGCTAAGGCTATAGCTGGCGAGACGGGCATTCGCATGCTCCTTGTTAATCTACATGAGATGGTTAGTAAATATCAGGGCCAGACAACTCGCAACCTTCATGCAATATTTCAGCAGGCAAGAGATGGTAATCCGGCAATTATCTTTTTTGATGAGATTGACAGCATAGCTCAAAGCAGAAATCAAAGCAGTATTTCAAGCACTGGCGGCGAGGAGCGCAGGATTATTAATACTTTGCTTACAGAGCTTGATGGCGCAATGAAGGAAAACAACGGAATTTATGTTATTGGTGCAACGAATAGGCCGCAAGACATTGATCCTGCAATAGCAAGGTCTGGTAGATTTAATCAATTCATTTATATAAGGCCACCAAACCTCAGTGAGCGCATAGAACTCTTCAAATACTATATTAGTAAACTTAAAAATGTAGGCAAAATCGATTACCTTAAGCTTGGCCTAGCCTCCTTTGGCTTCAGCCCAGCTGATATAGCCCAGGCCTGCGATAGCGGGGCCAAGCATGTGCTAAGCCTTATGGCCCAGGGCAAAGAGCCAAAGAGGCCTTTAGCCACAAAGGATTTCCTTTGGGCTATAAAGCAGATGCCTAAAGCTCCGCTCATATACAGCTACAAGGATATATTAGAGACATTCAGAAAGCTTGACTCAGAGCAGAGAAACCAATTTGCAGACATGAAGAAGGATATTGCTTTTTATGTGCGCAAAGCGCCAAAGTATAAGGCTTTATACACTTTATTATCTTATGTTGTATAGGTGAAAAGATGAAAAAAGGAAATTTTATTTTGACTTTGACTATAGCATTAGCAATACCTGCACTCGTAGCAATCTATCTGGTGCAGACAAACACGGCAAACCCAATACCAAGCAATCTTATGTTTTTGCTTGGTTGCGGAATTGAATTGTTAATGCTTGAAGTAGTCATAGTTATAGACAAAATTACGGATAGAAAATATAAGGAAAAGTATTAGTCTGTGTATTTTATATATTAAGGTGAAAACATGGTTGAACCCAAAATAGAAGAGAAAAAGCCTAAGCCCCAGCCTGAGCCTAAGCCCCAGCCCCGGCAGAGCCCAGAGCCAATGGCAACGCCCCAAGCCCAGAGCCAAGCCCAAAATGTAGAAACACTTTACCAAACATTGCTTAACGGTATGAAGCTTTTGCATGTAGGTGACTTTGCCGCATTCAAGATAAAGGATGGCTTAGCAATAATACCTGTAGATGATCTTGGCAGGCCTCTGCTTGACTCAAGCCTTTACTTCTCTGGTGAGCTTCTAGATAAGCTGCAGGAGTTAATAGATAAGTTAGGTGAAGAGAAATGATGGCAATTTATCTTTTATTTCCTGCCATTGTAGTGGTGCTCGACTATCTGCTTTGGCAAAAGCACAAGCAGCAAGGAGCAGGGCTTATAGATGTGGCTTTAGCCGCTGCTGGCATAGGCATATTGATTTTGGGTTTGCCTTTTCTGTTGCAGAGCAATGCTATAATGATTGCAAACCAAACCATTCAAACAAGCTCAGGCAATATTCTTATTCCACAATATAATGTAACAATCCAGCCAAGCAATACAACTATATCTTTTGGTTTTACACTTGCAGAACTGCTTGTCTTTATTCAGCTTGCTTTCACGCTCTATATCTTTGTATTCGTTGTTATAGATGCAAGGAGAAAGAGGTGGCAGGAATGAACAAAATATTGCCAATAATAGTGCTTTTTTCACTCATTTTTGCTGATTTTGCGGCAAATACAATTATTATAAACCAGCCTGTAGAAGTGCCACAATACTCTTATGTGGCAATAACCTTGTTTGCAATAGGTGTTCTGCTCAGCTTCTTTATGATCCTGAGGGTTCTGGGCTTGGTGAGGGTGTGGCAGGGCTATGGCCTGAGCGAAGGCTTAAAGGGCTTTGCCATAGGCATGAGCGGAGTCATACTCTTGCTTTATAGCCTATTCTACACGGTTCAGGCTTCGGCCCCGCAATACACCATAGCTGGAGCCAATGCCATAGTGCAGGCCACAAGCATAAGCTCTGTGCCTTTAGCCAGAAATAGCATGTTTAACCTAGTGGGCTATGTCTTTATCTGGATTGACATGATAATATCGTTTGTCTATATCTTCATTGCATTAATCTTCTATAGCAGGAGCAGAAAGGAAAAAAAATATAGTGGTGAGTAGGTGGCGTTTTGGTATTTTTCCATTATTCTTGTTTATCCTATTTTTGCCACTATCTTTGAGGTCGTGTTCTTTGGTGAAAGTTTTTTTCACACGCTTAAGAACAGCTATATAAACCTTTTTGCCTTTTTGCTGGTCTATGCTGCTGTGGTTATGATTATATTAAGCTTTATGCCTATGCATGTTTCTCCAATTTTCTTTCTACTTAACTTTATTTTTGCTTCAATAGGCTACTTTGCTCTTGTATTCTTCAGAACCTTCATTCACACAGAGGAGCACGATTTATTTGCAAGCCCAGAAAAATAATAAACAAATGAAAAGCAAAGTTTTAAATACTTTGCTTAGTATATTACTATTAGTATATTACTAAGTGATGCTATGAAGAGAGAAAAAGAGCCAAAAATATACAAGTGCCTACGCTGTGGCCATGTCTGGGCAGCGAGAGGTGAGGAAGAGCCTAGGGTATGCCCAAAGTGCAAGAGCCCATATTGGAATAAGCTGAGAAGGTATGTGAAGGTTTAGTACGGGCGAGGGTATGGCAACAAAAAAGGAGATAAAAAAACTTAAAAAAGCACTCGATGAAGCATGGGAAGCACGTATCAACGCAGATAAGGCATTCAATGATGCATTGAAGGCATATGCTGACGCAAAAAAGGCCTATGAAGATGCTCTGGTTGAAGAGCGCAAGCACAGGCATAAAGTAATGGTTTGATGTTTAAAGGTGAATAAAATGGAAACCGAAGTAAAAGGGCATTATATAACCCGAAGGGGCAAAAGAATATATATAAGGCCCCATGAGATGCACGTCAATGAGCGCGTGCATGAGAGACATGAAAAGCGACTTGAAGAAGAGGAGAAGGCACTAGAGGAAATGGAGCATGAGGCTCACAAGCACAGGCATAGGCACAAGGTGAGGGTATGAAGTATGAAGGAGAAAAGTATGCGATGGGTATAGATCTGCAGACTACAAAGCACCACCCACCCTATAGCCATGAAAAGAGCCCAGAAGAGAACTATAGGGCAGGGCTGAGGTATGCTAAAGAGCACCACATAGCCAATCCAAAGCTCTGGGTAGCCCGAAGCCTTATGCAATTGGCAAATATAAGCCACAGGAACGCACCAGAAGCCTCAAAGGTATTTAGAGAAGCGGCAGAGCTGGCTTATAAAGAATATAGAAAGGAGAAAAAGGTAGTGGTCTAATGCCTTTCACCTCTCCCTTCGGCAACATCACAGAGCTCAACTTCAACCCCAGCTCAGCCCAGCTCCCGCAGAACCAAAAGCCCATAGCCCAGCCTAGCCAAAGCCAGAGCCCTAAGCCTATGGCCACGCCTGAGCCAGCCAGCCCAGAGGCTTTTGCTACACCAAACTTCTCGGCTATGGTAAAGCCAGTCCTCGCAGCTACTCCGCAGTCTGAAGCCCCTACGCCTATGCATACACCTACACCTTTTGCCATGCCTATGGCCCAGGCTTTGCCAGTGGCTTTGCCTCAGCCTATGCAATTGCCACAATTAACACAGCCAATACAAAACCCAAATAAACTTATATTTGTATGAAGCTTTTAGAAAAAGCTTCAGCAAAAGGCTTTAGGAAAGGGTAATATAATGCCCGCAACACAGCCTGCAAATACAGGAACAGGCGCAGGTGGAACTGGCGCCAATACTGGCGCAGGTGGATATAGTGTTACTGTTTCTCCTAATGGACAAATGACTATAACCCAAGGTGGAAGGCCCGTTTACACGGGCCCAGTTCAAGGCACAAGCCTTACCTATAACCAACATGGCCAGCTTGTAGGCTATAATGCTCCAAAGTCTTCACCCATAAATACCACACAGCCTTCTGCCCCAGCCAAAAGCTCCCCAGCAGCTTCCCTACCAACACCCAGGGCTGGGGCTTCAGGAGGCTCAGGCGGTGGCTCAAGTTCAGGCTCAGGCATTACCATTACCGAAACCCCAGCAGGCACTGGCCCAGGCCAAATCCCAGCTGATATTTATAATCAATTAATGAATGATCAAATAGTCTCGTGGACAAATCCTAATACAGGTATTACTTATTGGGCTCCTGGAGCCTTTGGCAGTATAAATGCTCATACAATCTGGCAGAGCGGACCTACAGGCTCAGGGCCTTTAGGCAGCGTAGGCTCATATACAATTACAACACCTACAACCACAATAAAGCAAGGCAACACAGTCTTATATTCTGGACCAACTTCTTCTGCTCCTAATCTTCAATTCAATGCGCAAGGCAAATTTACTAGTATTATAAATCCTACAGCTACAACAACCTCTGTAGCAACTCCTACTGCAACACAACCACCAACCACAACCACAAATTTTAATTATCAAATAGATTATCCTACTTTTGGCCAGAATGCAAAGGTAACATGGGGCCCTACTGTAAACGGGCTCTTGAGCCCAGATTACACTTTAACAGTTACATTGCCGAATGGCAATACGTTCACTTATTCTGGCAGCGTGGTAGGAGTTCCTTTAGGCTCACAGATGGCTATAGATCAAGCCATAGACCAGGCCTGGAATGCTTATGAGCAACTTGTAATATCTTCTAATGTTCTTAGCTTAGGCAACGTTTCAGTAGGAAATAGTACAGAAGGACTTACAATGACAATTACACCTACCAGCATACAAGGGGCAAATGGTACTCAATATATAGCTGCACCGAATGCACATTATCAAGAATTAACGATTTCACCAGGCATAACTTATAATTTACCTACAACCATGATAAATTCTGATGGTACTACAGTAATTGGGAATTGGACAAATGATAACGGAAAACCAGAATTTCAACCAAGCATGTATATAGTAAATCAACCTTATTATAACATATTTACCACTGAAGAGCCAAATCTTCCCACGACTACCACATTACCTATTGCTTATAATGCTCAAGGTCAAATGATAGGCTTTTGGAATAATGGTGCTGTTACTTCAACCTATACGGTTGGTAATTATACATTTAATTTCAACAGTGACAACACAATATCAATAAGTTCACCAACAACCGAAATGTTGGCAAATTTGCCAGCAGGAAGCTATATTCAAGGTAATACACTCTATATTGCTGGTAATTATTCGCCTGCTGGTGCTTCTGGAATGAATGTTGTGCCTATATCTACAACCACAACGCCAGCACCTACAGAAAGCACACAAAGCACCCAAGCAAGCTTACCAACATATCCTTTCTTTCAAAATCTTGAAGATAACCCAAATCCTTTCGTAAGCACTTTGGGTTATTTAGGTAATGCAGGAGAAAATCTATTTCTCCGCCCATTTAGGACTCTTGCTTCTATACCTTCGCAAATAAGTCAAGCCCAGAGCCTAGCCAACCAGCTTGTAAGCTTTGGCGCAAACCCAATGCTACCAGAATTTACAACAAATTATATATTTTTACCTTTAGATGTTGCAGCCATAGTTGGTAGT
>Ga0208429_100135_pt1 | contig 10978 bp, 8 predicted proteins | sample BED_virus_MetaG_FD_187134 | JGI IMG/M metagenome (GOLD analysis project Ga0208429, IMG submission 187134) | Hot spring microbial mat communities from Yellowstone National Park, Wyoming, USA - BED_virus_MetaG (SPAdes) (version 2) | ecosystem: Environmental > Aquatic > Thermal springs > Hot (42-90C)...
CTATACACTAGAACATGAATCGGGAGAGGAGCTCTTACCACTGCTTCTAGCGTACAGAGACGCTGTGAACCGCGTGCTCGAATAGCTCTGGGGCAACATAGAGTGGAAGAAGGAAAAAGTAAAAGGGAAGAAGCAGTGGCGGCTCCTACCCAAGTACAAGGTGGACGTGAAAAGCAAGGAGTACAAAAAGAAGCTCAGAGACAGCCTCCTTGAGGATTGGGACTACGCCGCGCACTGGGTGGACTCCGCGATAAAGACCGCTTACTCAATACTAAAATCCTAGAGGAAAAACTATGTTAAAGGAGAAAGAAAAAGGAGGAGGCCAACCACAAGAAGACTCTTTGTAAGAGCCAAACAAACACTCATAAAGCTTGAGGGTGAAAAGCTGAGATTAACAGTTAAGCCCGCTGAGTACGTGTACCTCGACCTCTCAAAAAGGTACTTTCCTCTACCTCAGGAGGTGTCCTCGGCGGGTCTGGGTGAACCCATAATCACACCAGAGAAGATACACTTACCCGTGCACTATGAGGAGGATGGTCAAAACGTGAAGCCCGCAATTGCATGGGACTTCAACCTCCTCTCACTCGACGGCTACTCACCTGAAACAGGGTGGGTGAGGATAGACACTAAGAAGCTGGCATCGGTGCACATCTCATCCTTCGAGAAGAGGAGAAGTGTGCAGAGGAAGGCTTCAAAGTCAAAGAAGGCTAGGAGGGTGTTCACCAAATACTCTCGGCGAGAAAGAAACCGCGCGAGGAATCACCAGCTCGAAATCACGCGTGTTGTTCAATCAATGTGTGGCTCCGTGGGCTTGGAGGAGCTCTCCAAGATAGGGAATGTACACGCACTCACGTGTGTGGAACCGCAGGATCTCAAGAAGTGATTGGCGCTCGATCGCCCGAATACTGCAGGGTAGACTTGGGGAAGACAAGGTGAAGGAGCTCGACCCCTACTGTTCATCCTCCTACTCTCTAGGTGTGGGTGGGAGAACAAAGACCTGAATGGAGCGGTTTTTGAGTGTGGTGGGTGCGCGCTCAGAATAGGCAGCTCAACGCGGCGATAAACCTGTACATGAGGATGAGCTTCGGCTACACCGAAAAGTGGGTTGGTGGAAAGAAGAGCATACAACTGAGGATGGAGGGCGCTACCCAGAGGGAGTGGTGGGACACGGTTGTGCTCCCAAGCCTTGTGGGTGGGTGCGTCCTGACAGGGGCGGAGCGGAGTGGGACCAGTGAACCCGTGAGGTTCCTAAATGATGCTGTGAAGCCCAAGCTCCACTACGCGTATGATAGGTGTGCGGACGCATACCTACGTACGCCTACATAGAGTGAAACTCAATGATAATAAGCGCCTCCCTCCCAAATATAGAGGCTCTGCTCGAAAACCATAGCGGCTTCATATCGGAGGCTGTGTTGACGGCGCTACGCCTGAATTACACGGGTTACAATGTTGACTTCGAGCCAACAGGCGAGGCGAATGCGAGTGTGGCACGAGAATACGCCCAGTTCCTCAACAACTTCGCAGACGCCCTCCACGTGGTGGGTAAGAAGCTCTCAGTGGACATAGCGAGCTGGAACACCTTCTGGAACTACGCTGCGCTCGCCAACACAAGTGTGGACACATTCTATGACATGGATACGTACGCCGCGAGCTACGCTGATTTCGAGTCAGCCCTCATCTACGCCAACTCGACGCTACCCTGCTCCAAGATCGGTGTGGCCCTAATAACCCAGAACGTGAACACTGGCTCACCACTGAGCTATGAAGAAGTCGAGGAGCGCTTCACACTAGTTGAAAGCTACGGTATCAGGCGTATCGCGATCTGGGATATGCCCCTACCCGCATATTGGTGGAACCGAACCTCCAGTTTCCTAAACATCAGCTTGGGAGGTATACCACCCCTGCAAGTGCAAAGCTACACCCTCAGCCCAACAGAGTTCGACGCGAATCAGCCTGCGAATTTAAATCTAAACCTAACAGTGAAAGGAGGCCTACCACCCTACCTCTACGAACTACTTCTTGACGGTCAAATGTTCTTCGCGACCACAGCACCTGAACCCAACCTCACACTAACAGTGCCACTAGGGGTACTCGTCGTCGGAAACCACACATTTAGCGTAATTGTAACAGACCAAGAAGACACAACTATACTCACGTTGAACAAAACCATTGTGGTGAACCCCGACCCCCAGATAACACTCTTTACTGCCAACATCACAAACAATTTAACAGTGGATCAGTCTGTGTTACTTCAAGTAAGGGTTATAGGAGGCACTCCTCCCTACACGTACACATGGTACGTAAACGGCCAAAAACTGCCGACCTCAAACACCTCTTCTAAGATAGTAATCAGAAATCTTGATGCAGGTGAAAACCAAGTCAGCGTTGTAATCGAAGATTCAGCAGGCTATACCATAATAACCAAATTGTTCACAATAGATGTAGTAACACCACAAACCATCATCACATACTCACCAACACCATCCCTAAGCAGGTCGCCCAGCTCGGATTAAATAGAAAAATAATATATTTGACTCTCATGATCATTTTAATGATCGCATTGACATTGCTTTATTTTAGAGCAAAAAGAGACGGAGTACTCTTATAGGTCAATATTCACAGATGTCACACATATATGCTTCTTAATTACTTATTTTAATTTAAAAGTTTGAGTGTTTTTTAACTCTTAAATTTGGTTGCAGAATATCATTTTTCTGAAACACGAAAAGGGTCTGATCGCCGAGCAGATTAAACGGGAATCGAGACGATATTAGCTCCTCGATTTTTTCAAGGATTGAGGTGTACGGTCTAAACAGTATATAATAGTCGTTTAGATATGCTGGTGGAAGGAGGACTGGAAGCCCGATAAGTTTCTTTAATTTGAAGTATGGTTCAAAACTCTTAGCGAAGAAATGCGGGGGATAATAGAAAGCTGGGATATCGGTGCCTCCCACGGAGACCATAATCGGTCGATGTCTTCTCGGTGCAAGCTTCTCGAATTGAAATGATAGAAGATGCGAAATTTCTTCCGACATACATACGGTGTTGCGTATAGAACATATGAAATAGCCTGGCGAAGCCAATATTTCCCATAAGTGCTTGGCAAACGTCTTGATGTTAGGCTCACAATTTAATGGTCCATTGAATGAATAGCATCCGTTTATTTCTAAATCTGGTAAAAGCTCCTGAATCCTATAAATCTCTGCAGCAGATATTTTAACTGGTATTATTTTATCTTCCAATCTCCTATGTTTTAATTTTAGAGATAATATTTCTATCATTTCGTTTGAAATATCAGTTGCAATTATCCGTTTGACATGTTTAGAAACCTCTATTGCTTCTTGACCCGTACCGCAACCAATTTCTAAGAGTGTATGGTCTGAAGAAGTCCATCTAAGTAGTTCGCTTATCGATTTCTTTCTAATCCAGGTGTTTATGAAGTTATTTCCTATTGTAAAGTCATATTCTTCAGCGGCTGAGTCAAACGCGAGGGCAACACTTTTCAAATAACTAGTGCCCTGAGCAAGCCATTCGGAATAAGTAGTTGTTACGTCATTTTCACCTTTTATTATACCTCTCCTTATTGGTTGCCCTAGAGGAATAAGTTTTAAACATCTGCTTGCTGAAGAGTACCAGTTCCTTGTGATAAAATAACCGTATTTTTTCCGGAATGCTTCAAGAACTTCGGCATGTTCCCATTCTACTGCTTCTTTAACACTTACATGTAATAAGTACTCCTCTGATCTTATCCTTGCCTCACCTTTGTGAAGTGCATTTAATACCCAATCGCTATTTTTTAATCCGCTAAGTACGTAAATCGCCCCATTCATTGTCACATATCGAACACGCACCACGTGAGGTAAGCCTGTTTTTCTTCCACGTGTGATAATTTTTATAGTCTCATTGGTACCTAACACCGTTAATAACTCGCCCTCTAACACTTCAAGTTCTCAAATAATAACTGCCTTCTTGAAATTTATTCCTTATGCTAGTTGGTAACAATCATCGAGTTATTTTTCGCAAATATAACACTAAAGATTATCTTTCTTTTACTACCTGTGGGAAGCAAGTAATAGTGTTTTTCCAATACTCGCGTACTAAAACCACACCTTTTAAGTTTAAGTGTAATTTTCCTAGACCCGTATACTCCGATAATGAGAATCTCATTAAACGTTTTGATGGCATCTTCGGATGAGTTAGAAAGTAGCTCTATCTCGCACCCTACGCACACAACCTTTAATATGGCGTTTTTAATGTTGTGTTCGCTCGCAAGCTCGTCTAAGTTATCTACAACAACTTTGTAACCACCAGTTTTTTCTGTTAATCCGCTTGATATAGAGACTGGGCACATTTCTATCTCGGCAATTCTTGGCCTACCAGCTGCTTGATTCAAAAGAATTATTCTAGAATCTGGGCAATTATTGTTAATATTGTTCAAAGCCAGTTGATAGAATTTAGGCACTGGTTCAAGCGCAATTACTTTACTAGCCCCGCGTAAAAAGAAGTAAATAGGTGTATCACCCAGATTCGCACCGATGTCTAGCACAGTCTTATTAGTCACATCTAGTTTGTCATACCAGGTTTGGACACCAGTAAACTTTTGTAGTAGCCCAAATACCTCTCTTAGATGCAATCCGTCAAAATCAAAAGTTAATTTTTTACCCCTATATTCAAAAGAAATAGACGAAGCGTTTAAACTCTCAATTTTAAACTCTTTCCGTCTAAACTTAAGGTATTCTATTAACGCGTAGTAGTCTTGATCCGATGTCACTTTGAATTTACGCCCATCAACCAAAGCAACGAACGGTCGTTTAATTCCAAAACTCCATAACACTATATTGTACCATCGTTGTCTATACTTTGATGCAAGATATAGTATACTCCAGTTACTTATCGAAAAAATAAACTTTATCCTTTCGAATATAAATCCTAGAACCCAGGTCAAATTATATCTGAGAGTACCATATTCATCGAGATTACTCGAATCCATAATAATATACCAATATAAAATCAATTGTTGCTCAGCGGTATAAGAATTTCTGAATTTGTTTACCGTGATCATATTCTGCAACCGCGTTAGACCCTAAATTTACTCGAAATGTTGTTTAAGGGCTTTTATACATAGCACAGTTGTTAACTTAACTGAAGGGTGGGGTGCGATCAAGTGTAAGAGCCTTTTAATTCGGATACCCATGGTGTACAAATTAGATGGTGGAGAGCGTGGTGGCCAAGCGTGAAGACTCTTTATCTGGACCCTGATCGGATACCACCGATTAGCTTATACGTAGGAGTGTATCTATGGTTATCACGCGAGTAGAACCATAAGATTACAACGTAGAACATAACTTTTGGATTTCTCTCTACGACCCAAGATTTGGAGAGCTTGTTTAAGGAATATAAAATTTTTATATCATGTCTCATATCTTGAGGTATCTCAGAGGTACTGTTTAAATTGGTATAAGCAAAGATGGCATATGCCTAGATTTACCATAGTTATCCCAACTCATAACAGATACGATAAACTAAGGAATTTATTGAAAAGTATCGATTTCACAAAACCTGTGGGATTGGACGAGATTATCGTTGTGGATGATTCATCGCGTAAAGTTGAAATAGAGAATGAGTTTCCCTGTCTAAACATACATAGGATTGTATCAAGCGAGAGACTATTTATATCTAGAGCTAAAAACTTAGGCTGGAGAAAAGCAAATTCAGATATAATCTTCTTTATTGATGATGATAACATAGTTAACCATAGAACATTTGTGCCAATTATAGATAAACTAGCCAAATCAAAGTGCATAGGTGCTCTTGTGCCAGCCGTCTTATACAAAAATAGACCAGATCTAGTATGGGTTTATGCGACACCATTAGCCAAGGATCGATGGTCACATGTCTTGATCGGTAGGAACAAACCTCGTAATCCTAAGATTGAAAATAGATTTCTGGATACGGATGCATTAGCAAACTCATCGGTAGTAAAGAGAAGCGTTTTAGAGCTTACCAACGGTTTTGAAGAAAAGTTAAGTGTAAATAGTTCGGCGGATTTGTGTTTAAGAATTAAAAAGATGGGGTTTAAGGTATATGCTTATACAGGAAGCTTTATCTACCATGACGTTACTCCTCCCAGTGGCTTCGGTTGGTGGGCTGAACATGGCGCACAAGACCCTCTAAGGGTTAATAACGAATTAAAAGATTGGATATTACTGATGAGATTTCTTCATTTTAAAGATAATCTTTTTGTTTTTCATGCAATGCTAAGATCAATGCGTTTTGTGCTACCTAATATGCTGGTTTATATTTTTAAAGGAAAAAGACCACACTACTTGGTTAAAAATGTAATTACGGGGTATCTAGATGGATTTTCTCGTGCCTTAAAGTTTAATTATAATAGATATAATTTGAGTGACGCGTGGCTTGTCACCGAATAAAAGTCCTACGTTATTAATAGTTTATTTGATTATAATGCGCCCATGAATAAAAAGTGCGTTTAAGATGGTTGTTCAATTATAGATGTGGTTTTAGGGATTTTGAGTGACGCCATTTAGCTCTTAGTAGCTTGGTTTAGTTGTATTTCGGCTGTGGTCTTGGGTTTTGCGCCGAGTTTTTCGCGTAGCCAGTTTCTCACGTCGTAGAAGTATATGTTTCCGTATGGGCATGACTCAACGCAGTCCCCTACACCTATGCATTTGGAGGCTCTGAATTCGCCTTTGGCTATGAATTGGCCGGGCATGTCCGTGTTGCCCACGGGGCAAGCTTTGGAGCAGTCCTTGGTGGGGCACTTCATGCATATGTTTCTATCCTTGACTTTGAGTCTGAAGAAGCCTAGGCGTGATATCCACTGGTTGGTCATCCCCCAGTGGCACATCCCCGTGGTCACGCATCCATATGTTCCGATGAATGGGATGAGCATGAAGACTATATACCAGAGGAAGTTAAAGTAGAATGAGTAGAGGAATTGGGCTGCGTCTTCGCCATACACTGTGAGGTTTATTCTACCTGTCGAGTTGAGGTATGATATTGTGGCTGCGGCTACGAGGGATATCCAGACAAGGGTTGAGACCACCTTGTAGGTCTTGGTGATTCGGCTTCCAAGCAGTTTTCGACCCATCTTGGTTGTCCTGTTAAAGCTCTTCATCACGTCGTAGAATGTTCCCTGATACATTGTGGCGGCGGTGCAGGTGACCGAGCAGAGCGCGCGTGACCCGAAAAGCAGTGACAGTGCTCCGTAGATGAGGTATGTTGTCACGAGTCCGAATGCGAAGGCTGGGGCCACGGGGCTGACGGTTCCAATACCCATGGCTTGACCCACGAAAGGTATGTTTGGTAGCTCGCTGCTGGGTATCACGAAGTATGGAAGGAGCACCGCGTATGCGAAGTATGCGAGTAGCATGAGCGTTAGGCGTACCCTGGTCTCCCTGACCTTTACTTCGCGTATCCTGAAGACCACGAGTGAGCCCATCTCGGCGCCCATCATTATCAGGTACCAAGCTGAACCTGTGATGAGGCTGAATGCCTCAACAAAGTTGTAGGCAGCCGCCCCCACCATGCTGAGCGGGTTACCCATAAGGGGTGCGAGTGTTAGTGTGGAGAGGAAGGTGTGGACTCCGTAGTACTCCAAGTCGAAGACGCCGCCCATGAAGAATTCGGCTGCGAATATGGCTACAAGCATCCTGAAGGTCCACGATGGTTCAAGAAGCCATGAGCGCTGCTTGCTCTCCGCATAGCGTAGGGGTGAGAGCACTCCGTCGAAGTATATGAGCATCTCACCCACTATTGACGCGTCGAAGAGTGCTGGTTGCTGGGTGACCATCCACAGGAAGAGGCCACCCATCATGAGCGTGTACACTACAAGAAGCCTGAAGATGTATTCCCCGAAGACCGAGTTGAGCCTCCTATGCTTGTAGAGGTAGTCGAACACGTAGATGAACATGGTTGTCATCATGCTTCCCCCCACATACACGCTAACCTCCTCCCAGCGGCTGTTGGCTATGGCTGTGGGGGTGAGCACCATGATGGCTGCCTGGAACACGAACACAATGTACACGCTGCGTTCGAAGTCCCTTCTAAAGTAGTAGGAGGATAGAGCCATCTCCGCGGCCATGGGGAACACGAACCAGTATGAGGCCACAGCCTGGTCGAGCTGCGCCACCACACCCGTCGAGGGGTTAAGCTGCCCCGATGCGAGCGCGAACGCCCACCCCATGAGCACCTCGTTCACGATGGCGAGCAACACTATGAGTAACCTGCCCCCAACCCTCCTAGACAGCAGCCCTTGGAGCTGGGGTGGTGGGCTCTGGGTTGAGCTGAGCTTTACGAGGGTGTTGAGCACTGGTATGAACGCTCCAACCATCACCGCCGAGCTCACCGCCACCGCGGCCACCAGGCTCTCAGGACCCCTGTAAAGGAAGTATACGGTTGCACCCCCGAACATGGAGGCCATCATGGCTAGGAGGAACACGCTCAGAGAGTGCTCCAACTCATTCTTGGCTCGGCCGGCATATTTTATGATCCTGGCTGTGACGTACACCATGACGGCCGCGATAGCCCAGAGTATGGGCTCCAAGTACCCCATAATGTCTGGGTTGGCAGCACAATTTATAAACGCTGCGACATCCTGATTCGGAGCCTAACGTGTAAGGGTTGTGCTTCCTTTAATTTGACCCCTGTTTATTACTTTATTGATCTTTGTTTGCTCCTTGGGTTATCCACTCTTCAATTGTTTTCTGGTTTTCAGGGATCTTTATGAAGCTTGAGAGTCTGAGGCCAACCTTCCTCACAGGCTTGGTGTAGTCGAATCTTCCAAGTAGGAGTGTGATGGCTTGCTCTATTGAGGCTGGGTCTCCGCGTGGCTCTCTGTATGAGTGGTCTCTTGTGGCTACTTTGAAGTCGTTGTACACGAACTTGACGCCAACGGTCCTATAGAGTAGGCCTAAGCTGCTTATCCTCGAGTGTAGCTCCCCCACCATGGGTTGGAGTGCGCCGCGTATTATCGCTGTGTCAGTGGTTGGCCTCTCGAGTGTGTGCTCTGTGCTTATGGACTTATACTCGCTCTGGGGCTCAACGGGGTCATTGTCCTCGCCGTTTGCTACAAGCCACATCCAGACGCCCACCCTACCGAACCTCTCCTCGAGTATGTAGGGTGGTGTGGCGGCGAGCTCGCCTAGGAGCCTTATACCCATCCCCTCAAGCGCGGCCTGAGTCTTCGGACCTATCCCAGCCACCCTACCAACCTCGAGGGGTGCTAGGAACGACTTGACCTGTCCTGGCCTAACAACTGTGAGGCCGTCTGGCTTCCTATAGTCGGAGGCTATTTTGGCGCACGCCTTAGTAGGCGCTATACCCACACTGCAGGTGAGCCCCACCCTCTCCTTTATGGTGCGCTTGATTGCCTCCCCGAACTCTTCAGGGGAGGCGTACTCCTGCGCTCTACGTGTGGAGTCGAGGTACGCCTCATCTATACTCGCAACCTCGAGTTTATCCGCGAAAGCCTCAAGCTCACCCATCACACGGGAGGAGACCTCCTCGTAGAGCGAAAAATTAGTCCTAAGATAGACGCCCCCGGGGCATAGCTCCCTCGCCTTAAGGTATGACATACCAGACCTAACCCCGAAGGCCCTCGCCTCATAGGAACACGAGGCAACAGCCCCACGCGTAATGATCTCTCCATCCTCAGGTGTCATCACAACGATAACTGGTTTACCCCTAAGTGATGGATTCGCGAGCTGCTCACAGGAAGGGTAGAAGGCGTTCATATCAACGTGGACGACTAGCCTACCCTCCCACTCAAACAACTCTACTCAACAAAAACTATACCCCAAACAATAATTAAGCTTGCGCACAGTTCAAGGACCTGTCCGGATAAGCCCAACTCTTGTCACCTTCACTAGGTGTACCACGCAGCGAACACCTCCAAGAAGTCCACGAATGGTGTGAATAGCGTCTTCTTGGGATTGGTGTTGTTGTAGAAAGTCCTCGTCCTGTCTTTGAGGTAGCCTTGAAGCGCTCAACCGAGCTACGCAACCCAAACGTCTGGTGCACGTGGTCCTTGGAAGCCCGCTCCCGCTAATCACGGAGTCACGCCACAATGGACCCCCGTCGGTGAGGATAACCGGGTCACCCACGTGGACGCCTTCTCCTGAGTCTCTGTAGAAACCTGAGCGCATTAGCCGTTGTCCTGGTGAGTGTGGTGCCGAACCAACCAAACGAATCGACCCCCTAGCCTTGGCGTCCACTTATGTCCACCCACACTTAGATGGGTCCACTGTTACACTTGACTACCAACTCATCTCCACACGGCTATTTTATAGAGTACTCTTGTGGTTCCATCTGTTGGGGTACGAAGCTAGGGCTTCTCCTACATCCATCCCAAATTCCTAACCCACTCCTCTGGGTACACTAGACTTTGGAGACTGCGTTGGAGGGTTTCTCGGAGTATCTCGAGGTTCTCCTCGGCTGGAGATGCTCGGGCCAGAGGCGTTGAGTAGTACCGATATGAGTTTGAGTTCGTGGGAACCCCCCTTCTTGTTTCTGGCAAAAGCGTTTAAATCCCTAAGGTACCCAGGCACATCCAAGCGGGTAGTGGGCTCCACGTGTAATCCCCAACTCGACTCCATGGCGCCCACCACGTTTAAGCCTTATCAGGGAAGGTTCGCTTAATCCGCATAAAGTTAATTGGGTAATAGTTGGTTCCTAGCTTGAAAGGGTCAAGAAAGGGTGAGGGGTTCAAACCTAGTAAGACTCTGGTATAATTTGTTCAACCTTTGCACACAACGAATTTTGCCTAATACAAGCGATAAAGACAGGGTTTAAGTATCAGGGGTGATACTTACATGCTGTTTTCCACAGGACCGAAGGATTCTCTTGAAGAACTTTTTGACCGAGAGCGTGAAGTTGAGAAGCTTAAAGAGAGTGTGAACGAAGGCTGGTTCTGGCCTTAGGACTGAGGAGGACTGGGAAATCTAGCCTTGTACTAGCC
>Ga0208429_100137_pt1 | contig 10932 bp, 17 predicted proteins | sample BED_virus_MetaG_FD_187134 | JGI IMG/M metagenome (GOLD analysis project Ga0208429, IMG submission 187134) | Hot spring microbial mat communities from Yellowstone National Park, Wyoming, USA - BED_virus_MetaG (SPAdes) (version 2) | ecosystem: Environmental > Aquatic > Thermal springs > Hot...
AATTGCTAAGAGAGTATAAACAATTTACTGAAATCTCAAAATTAGAGAAGAAAATAGATGAGATTCTAACGATATTAAGGTCTCAGCAAAATAATACACGCCCAGAAAATACGCTAGATACGTACCTTAAAAAACATAAATAGATACGCCAAAGCTTTTTATAACCTCTAACATGATTTTTTAAATAGATTGTTATGGCACAGTTTAGACGTGTAGTCCTACTACAACAAATTAAGCCTTCTCAATTCTTTTTGGATGACGAGAAGGAATTAGAGTTTGTAATAGTTAAATCTGATTTAAATCAATTACAAGAAGATATTTACTCAACAAAAGAAATAACATTATACTATGATAGCACTGTACCAGTCCCAGCTGACATTCAAGCACGAGACATGCCGCTTAAACTCATAGAGAATTATAAATACGATCTTTACGATATTGTATATCTACTAGATTTAAAACAATTGTATAAAGTGTACATTTTTTAGATTCGTAAAATAGAGGAAGGCAAATGGGAAATAAAACAGCTAGAGAGATATACTATAAATAACACCGTAAAAAATATAAGGAATTTTTCTAAATAAATAATTGTCAGGTCATGCCCATGATTAAATTCCCACAAAGAGGAATACATGATAATAAGCCAACACCTAACATACTTTATAAAATTCTCACAGAGGATCTAAAATATGTAGACGTTTGTGTTGATAAGAATAAGTTTAATGCAGAAGAACAACTATGGATAGATCATGCTTACTGTAATCCGCCATTCTCTAGGAAGAAACCATTTATAGTCAAGGCGGTGGAGAGTAACAGATCTGGCAGTGAAGTTCTACTATACTTACCATTCGACCCATCGACAGGATGGTTTAGAATTCTCCATCAACAAAATCCTTTGATAATGCTATTCATGAAGAGAATGGGACATGCCAAATTTCCTCATTGTCTCTTTCACCTGAAAAATCACAGTGAAACGAAAATCGTACTTTTGAGGGACGAACATGATGTCTTAAATTTTTTAAGGGTCTAGGACCATAGAATATTATGACCGATGAAAAGCCAAATGATGTAGTTCATATGAATATTACTATAAGGGGGCGAAACGCCGAGAAAATAAGAGCCTTAATGGCTATGCATAATTTTGATTCTTACGCTGAACTAATTAATTTTCTAATATCTCGTTACGAGAAGGGTGGAAAACCCGAAGGGTTAAAAAAGATATTGAACAAATATGATAATGCCAAGTGTAAGAAATGCTTTAGAACTGTAGAGATAGGTGAAACGTGTTTCTATGACCCTACCGAGCATTTCATCATATGCTCCGATTGTTACGTGAAGGCGAATGTGAAATCGGCCCATGAAGAACTAAAATTAAAGATGGAGATAGAGAAGTTGAAAATTCAAAAGAAGGAATTAGAGCAGGACATCAAACAATATCAGAAATACAAACTCGTAGGAAATATAATAAAGGAATTGAGTGAAGAAATAGAGAAATATAAGAGTACAAAGGAAGAGTTCGTAAAATCTCTGAGCAATCTTAAATCATTCACGTCCGAAGATGTAAAAAAAGAAATAAACAAAGCATTAGCACAAATCTCAGCGATTTCGAACGATATAGATAGTACCATAGACCAACTCGGGCATATCTTAAAATCTAAGATAACTAGTAAAGCAAAGTAATACCAATAACTTTATAAACTCTAATTTTAAACGTGAGATAGAGAAGCTATGGAAAAGGTGGTCAAGGTAAGTAACACAGAATACCAGATCATATTTTATGAGCCGAGTTATACAATATCTTTCAGAATGAATAAAGAGATTAAGAAATCATTAGAAGACAAATATAAGAATTTCTCGGAATTAATAAGGAAAAGTTTAGCTGAGGAAATAGAATATATAAAAGAGAGTGATCTAATAGCGTTAGCAAGGTTAAAGGGACGACAAGTAGTAACATTTAGATTAAAGCAGAGCGAATTAGAAAAATTGGATGGAGAGGCGAAGAGGCTTAAAATGACCAGATCTGACCTCATTCTTACAAAGCTGTGGAGAGTGATCGCTAATGAAATTTAGCAATAGCGTTTTGCCTGAATCGCTTGTAAAATTTTTACAAGGGAAATGTGGCCGTGATAGAGAGTGTAAAGGGAAGCTACTGATAGAAATGTTCAATAAAGTGAACATCAATGAACAAAAACTAATAGAATGTAGAACCAACGAACGCCTATTCCAGGGCTTTTACATCCCTATAGAAATCAAGGTACGAATTTATGATATACAGCTAAAGATTTTATGGAAATACGATAAACGTATACCGCAAAAACAAATTTTTACGTATATATTTCAAGAATATTTAGCTCAGCATAACGACACCAATTCCTGATGGTTTCCCTCGCTTACAAACAAAATATTACTTTTTTTAAAACATTCGTTGTTTATTTTCATGTCCTCCATTTACGTGGGATATTTATGCTCTCTAATTTGATGAAAAATTGTAATGATGACTTTATAAACTCTAAACATGAACTTACTAGAAATATTTTTAAACCCTCTCCTTACGCACATTTGTGGTTTTTCTCCTAAAGTTAAGGGAAATCAACGTCGTCAAATCGCTTTTAAAGAAAAAAGTTTTACGACAAAAGAGTTAGCCCAAATGTGTTATCTCAATCACTTGAAAAAAATAGTAACTTATCATTTTCTTTCACGGTTTCTTTCTACTTCTACTTTTCTCGTGTCTTTGATAATTGTATTACTTCATGTCAGTATTATAGATGAAATACCAACAATGATACATAAATGTTATATTTATCGTCCATGTAAACCTCTAACCAATGAGTACGACACAGGAAATAGAAAAGAAAGAGGAGCAGAAAGAAGAGACATCTGAGAAAAAAGAAGAAGAAACGAAAAAAGATGAGATTGATGAAGTGTTAGAAGAATTAAAAGAGGAGGAGAAGCCTAAGGAAAAAGAAAAGTATGTTATAATCTATAAGGAGAGAAAGCCGAAACCAAAAGTCTCTAAACAGAAGTCTAAAGAAGATCAAGAACAAAAGGGTATGGATTGGGGACTTATCGCATTAGTAATAGGTCTCATATTATTGGCCATAATCATGATATTCCTTATATTCGGTGGTGGAAAATGGATTTAAAGGATTTCGTAGGAAAATATGTATACGTAATAGTTGGAGGGTTTCCATATCAAGGGGTCATCGAAAGCGATACGAAGGACTACGTCAGAATGATAGGAGAATATGGCGGGCAAGAGGTATTTCTTATCATTCCAAAATATGAAATTGACGTCATAATAGTCCCAAGGGGCGATCACCATGAGTGAGCCACTTCTCATCTCAGATGCTAAGGCCCAATGCGAAAGTTGGGCATACAATCCCATAGAGCCCGAGCGAGTAACCTTCAACGGACAGGAGATCAACATCAAGGAACTCAAAGACAAAGAAGGGAAAAAGGGCTATAAAAAAGAGGTAATAAAAAGACTATTGGACATAGGTGTGGCTGAGGACTGCATAATTCAGAGTATAGGTTCATGGTGGAAGGTGAAGGATCCTGGCGGATACTTAAGAGCTGTCAAGTCTCAACTTCAAAGAGATCAAGCAAAGGAAAAAGTAGAGCAAGTAGAAGAGCCTCTGAAAATCGAAAAGCCTGAACAGCCCGAAGAAAAAGAGGAGACAGAAGGAGAAGAGACTATAACACCTACACCTGAGGAAAAACCTCACCTGGAGATAAAAATCACTGATAAGATGGTAGGATATCTTTACATGTCAGCTCTATCAATTCCCGTCATGGTTCTTAATGTAAAGTACAAGAAAAATTATAAAGTTACAGATATCATACCTGAACAAGATATATTCGAGAGGGGTTCAATATTCTACGAAGTACTAAAAGAAAGCGGGCTTTTAGAGAATGAGAACATCAAGAAGATCATACTATTTGGAAGTTTGGGCGGGGCTGTAACCATAGACATATCACGTATTATTAACGCTTACAAAATAGATGAAGAGCAAAAGAAAGAAGAAGAAAATAAGAAAATATCACCAGACCTAGAACTTTATCAAACGTATCAATCTAGAGGTGAGTAACATGGTATCACTCCCACCTGATTTCCTAATAAATATAATAAGGAATATGATCCCGCCTAGCGTATGGAAAGAAGTCGAGAAAATAGAAAAAGAGAAGGATAAGATACCCGAATCCTGCCGAAAGCTCTCCGATTTCATACAGGCTATAGAGAAAAGTGCAGAAATTGCGTCGAATCAAGACCAAGATCTCAAGTACGTTATAACCTTCGGCCAATACACTAAACTACTAATTCTAGCATGCGTGAGAAACGAAACGTTTCAATCAGCTTTACAAGCAGAGTTGGACGCTAGGGATCTTTAGATGATGTACAATGAAGCCTGATGACATATTGGTGATAGTAGGGAGAAAAAGATCAGGGAAGTCATATCTTATAAAGAATTATTTCATTCCAGCATACACAAGAACCGTGAATAATAGTCTTGTAGTCGATGATCACGTAATGGAAAGAACTTCGTCAGAGTACGCCAAGTTCGGTTATAATGCCAAATTCTATAACGATATTGAAAGATATCCGAAAGCTATAATATATGATAAAGAGGCATCAGATGGAAGTTTTGCTAAGATATGGGAATTCACCAAAAGGCATGGACAAAGATATGGCTACACACTCTTTATAATTGACGAGGCTCATCATCATTTTCAAAGAAGACAATTGCCCTCAGCTCAAAGTGAGGTAATACGGGAGAATCGACACTTTTACTTAGGCATAATTTTAGCGTCTCAAAGGGTCTATGATTTTAATCCGCTAATATATAAAAACGCTGACATAATCGTTCTCTTTAACACAAGGGAGCCGAGGGAACGTATGTGGATAGAAAAGTACATATCAAAGGAAGTGGCTGATCTAGCTCCTACTCTCAAGCAATATCATTTTATTATTTTTGACGTTAATGCACAGAGAATAGTAGTCCATAAACCTATTTGATGTATTTCAGAAATTTCAATCAAAGAAAAACGTTTTTCCAAGAAAAAAGTAAAGCGGAATAGGTGTTAGTTTGAAAAATCGAAAATTTCCGCTAGTTTTGTTTCATAACGGGAGACATATTTAAAACGAAAAAATGAGATAGATGTCATGAGCCAACATGGGAAAGGCAGAAGAATACGCAATAGATTTCGTGGTAGTGTTTGTTGGAGTACTAGCCGGATTGTACGTAGCTAGAATGTTGAGGATCATCTAATAAGGTGAGGAAAAATGCCGAGACCGTACAAGGTAACACTTCAGCAAACATACCAGTACGCCCCCAGCCAAACTATCAGTATTTCCATACCAAGAAACGCCTTCGTGAAGAAAATAGAAGTCCTTCTCAGCGGTACTATAGCGAACTCAAATACGTCAGCGGTCACACTGCCCGGCCAACCATTCCCCTATAATCTTGTGTCTGAGCTCAGACTTACGTACAACGGAAACAAAGTGATATACGACGCAAGCGGAACAGCTCTAGGCATTTTGGAGTACTATGAGACGCAGGGGCAAAATCCCAGCATCCCAGCCCCAGGGAGCTCAGTAGGTGCTAGTTCTAGCGTGAACTTGTACGTCAAATATACGCTTAGGTTTGCAGAGAAAAATGAATTCCCAGCCAGGTATGCTAGCTCATTCGATCTCATTATTTCGACTCCTGGAAACTTACTCCCCTCAGGCGTCTCCCTAAATGCGTCATTTGTAGTGACCGTAGAGTATGTAGACCTCACGGCGGAAGAAGTAGTTACCAGGTTCCCACTGGGTCTCAACAAAGATGGACTACCAAGGGGACTTCTAGTTCCTGCTGTAGTTGAATACAAGGTTCCTAACGTCCCTGCCAGTCAAACACCGATTCATGTACAATTTATTCAGCCCGGCTATGTCTACTTAGGACAACTAATATACGTGTTAAATCCGAACACCGGCATCACAAATAACGATCCTACGGCCTACAAATTGAAGATTTTGAAAGGAATGCCGACCGACATCATAGATGTATCGTGGCAATCGTTACTTGCCGAAAACCAAGCGGAGTATAAGGTTCAACCTTATAGTAACGCTACGGCAGTAGTCGATTATACGAAGTATTATAATGGCGGGATGAGCGTACAGCAGTCAGATAGTGTCGAATATGATATAGCACTGAATAATAGCGATCAGGTAAATTCATTGTTCTTATCATATTATTTGATAGAGTGAGAGTGATCTAATGCGGTTTTTTTCTATTTTAAATCGAATAGGGAAGGATCTAAACGATGCCGAGCATAGAGTTTTCCCGGTCTTCAGAGAAATACCTAGGTTCCCGGTCTTTCACCCCGAACCTAAACCAGTAGAGAGGCCAATCAGAGAAATACCTAGGTTCCCGGTCTTTCACCCCGAACCTAAACCAGTAGAGAGGCCAATCAGAGAAATACCTAGGTTCCCAGGGAAAGATATTTCTATTTTTTATCAAAAAAAAAATCCGAGAGTGATAAAATGGGTCTCTTTTCCATCTTTAATCAAATAGGGAGAGATATAAGTAATGCTGAACATACAGTTGTTAATGCTGTCACGTCTGGTTTGGCTACAGGATACAAACTGACTAAGGAGGGAGCTACGGCTTTTTACAAAGCGGACGCAGGGGCGGGTTATGAATTAGGCCATTTTCTGCGAACTGGAAGATTTCTATCCCTGAATCAGGCTGAAAAAAGAGCAGAAAATCTCTCCACCAAGGGTTTCCTTTTCAACATACCTTACGAGCTAGGAGCAAAAACAGGAAAGCAGTTAGTCCAAGGGTCTGCTTCCATACTGGCGAACACTATCCCGTTCACCGGGACGTTTGGCCATCTCTTCGCTCACCCCCGTGAAAATCTGTTTAATAAAGCCAGCGATGTGGCGTTTGGTATTCTTGACACTATCGGAATAGGAGACGCCATACAAGTTGCAAAAAAGCCAGTCGAGGAAGGTGTGGACGTCATATCGAATACTCTAGCGAAACGTGTACTACCTGGCATTACTGACATACAATCACCCAAAATATCCCTCCCCATACTTCACTTCCCTCATATAGACATCCATCTACCTGATCTCAATACTTTAGTCAAATCTCTAACTGGGGATAACAACGCCGTGATAAGATCAATTCAAGATCTAGGGAACGGCATAAAGAGAGTAGTGGCAGAGGATTTCTTCACGCACATTTTCGATATAAATGAAAATTTAGGGAAGATCGAACATTCTATAGTGGACGAGACTGGGAATATCATAAAGGTAGGAGAACATACGGAAAATGACATAGCAAAGATCTTAGGGAGAGGTAAAAGCGTGCTAAATCGAGTCATAAACACGTTCGGACATATTTTCCATTCGAAGCCGGTGACGTATGGTTTGCTAGGGATAGGTGTAGGAGCTCCGTTATTGGGAGGCCTACTATCAACCGGTTCTACTAATAATACAGCAGGCTCTACTAATAATTCAAATACGGGAAATACATCACAACCATCTCCCTCTAGCCCAACTCCTTCCTCCCCACAACCCTCATCTCCTGTACCAGGCGGTGGTTCTCAGAGTAGTGACGTGCTGAATCCATACTCACCTCAGGCCCAATATTATTCCGCCCTCCAGCAAACGACTCAGACTCAGCCCACAACTACCCCGGCCGCACCTACTACACCTATGACCACTACGAAATCAATATTTTCAAATCATTATGTTTGGATCGGAATAGCCATATTCGTTATCATAATAATTCTAATTTTGGTGGTGATGTAAAATGGGACTCTTCGATATATTCGATTCGATCGGAAGGGATGTAGAAAGCGTACTACAATCAGATGCAGAAGATTTCGCCAGGCTAGACGAACAGACTCAAAGGAGCATAATAGAGGATATACGAAACCTAGACAGAGAAGGACTAGATGAAAATGCAATTCGTGACTTCGTCAAAAAGAAATATAACGTAGATCTTACTCCTGACTTTATAAAGAGAATAAAGGAGGACTTCAGTGTACCCGGGAGGGATGTCAAAGGATTGCTCAAGAAGATAGGAATCGGGGCCGGAATAGCGGGAGGCGTGGGGCTGGGCTATCTTCTATCTCGTAGAGGCGGTGGTGGTACCGGTTCCCCATCAATGGATCAAGGATCTTCACTTTTAGGCGGTTCCCCATCATCTTTACAAGGTGGTGGCGAATTGCCCTCCTCCCCATCTCCACAACCCTCATCTTCACTGCCAGGCGGTGGTGCAACTAGCAGGGGATTCTTGGGACTGCCATGGTGGGTATGGCTCTTTATAGTTATCATAGTGATGGGGATAATTGGATATCTAGTCTATAGAAATCATAAAAAACGTAAGAGTGGTAGTGGGACAAAATGACGATCTACGATGTGTTAGATGACGTAGGAAAATACGTTTCGGATGCATACAAGAATATAGCTGACGCTTTAGACAGAGCATATCGCACCGCACCGGGGAAAATCGCATTAGTAGGGGCTGGTATCGGTGCGGGATCTGCGATCGCTGGCCTAGGCGTAGGTGAGGCTGTGCATTCACTTGAGGTGGCCAACTACGGAGGTCAGCCTCTGAACCCATATGAGTACCTGGGACCAGTTCCATATTCGCCATACACTGGTTACAGTCCATACGGTTTTGGATTGGGACAGACTTTTACCACAATTTTCAATCCTTTCACAATTCTCTTAATTATACTAGTCATAATTATAATCATATTTATAGTATTAATGGCAAAGAGGTGAAAAAGATGAGGGAAGTGCTTAGTTTGGATTACTCGCATGGTAATACGGTAGAAGTTTCTGAGAGTGTGGAATTTTCAGTAGAATACTACAATTTTGATATACCGCTCACACCCCAATCAAAGTCTCAGAAAGTCACCGGAACGAAAGATAAGGCGATTTCTTGTGTCATATTAAATGACGGTGATCTATGGGTAGAAGTTACATTACATTATAGTGATGTAACTGGGAGTCTCGGAAATATTAATTCTCAAAGTGTAGTCTTAGGACCTTACCAGTATCTTGTAATAGAGAATTTTCCAGTCCAGTACATGGAAATTCAGCCCGCTGATATACCGCAAAGTCCTTACGGAAGTTCAACCGTCATTATCAGAGGGCTGATACATGGACAATTCCCTACATTTGGAAGAGTTAGTACGGATTTAAAGACAAGACTGATAGCTTACGATTTATTAAGATCACAGATAAGCGTGAACGCTAATTCTTCTCAAAATATAACAGTAGGCTACGTAACGCCTTTGAAGGGCAAATTGAAACTTCTAATCTTTCCATCAGCCCCGATAAGTGCTAGCTTAAGCTTAACAGATATGATAACTCAGCAAACGTTTACAGTAAATGTAAATTCAGGTAATTCGGTTTACGGTGAGTATGAAATGGATATTAGTAAATTAGTACAAATAAATTCGATAACTGTAACGAATAATAATAGTTCTGCAGTAAGCGGATATCTGATCTTAATATATGAGGTGGGATGATGGGGATAGCTTTTCCAGTCCAAGGCTTTGGGAGGCAAAAGATAAGGAGGCTTATCATGATCGGAGGGGATTGGGATGAATTTTCAGCTCAGTACGTCGATGATACGACTAGCGTTACACTATCGGCCAACGGGACGGCCAAAAGATATAGCCAGTACATTCCTTATCCTGCCCAGTCGAATAATCCGCTCACAAACTATCTAGTCCTCATCATTCAGGTGAGTGGATATATCACGTTAGCTAGCGGTGCTACCAGTGGATCAGCTACTGTCAGCGTAGTGATGAACGGGACTACGCTTACCAGTGCTACGATCATGAATACAAATAATCAATTAATTATAAATCAGATAATTCCATATTCTCAATTTCCGTCAGGCTACCAAAAGAATAATGGTAATACTAATACAGTAAAAATTCAAGTAACGTTAGGAACTGGTACGGCATCAGTGACGATAACTCAAGTTCAATATATGTTCTGTATATTACTACAAGGGGGCTCTAGCGGGCTAACTGTACAAATTCCAATTTCTCAACCAATAACATTCATAAATGACGATCCATCTCTTATTCAGCCATATTATAACGGGAACCCATTCGGACTAGGGGTAATGGTAGGGATTTATGACCCATTCGGGCTTACAACTGGAATTGCACAAATAAACTTAGAAAATGGAACAGTGATTCTAAACGCAAATGGAAATGAAGTATATTCGGGAAGAGCTTTTCCAGTTAGTGTATCGAATGGAAACGCTTATGCTACTTTAACTATTTCTGTTTCAGCAAATAATAGCGTTATAATAGGTTACTACAACATAGCGATAATAGTCAGTGGATTTACTATTCAGAAAGGATATGCCCACCAACTTATCTTCTTTAGAGCAAATCAACTTCAATATAATCCGACGATTTTATTTCTAACCAGGTACGGAGCTTTACCCGAGACCGCCATATGGCAAACCAATTTTACAATTTCTTCAGGATCAGCTTTATTAAATCAAGTAGGGAGTTTTATGAATCTCTATTTTGCCAATTTCAATTGGAAAGTATGGCAATCATACCAAACGCAAAATTATCTAGCTCAGGTAGGAAACGCAAAATTATACCAATTAACTGGTACAACTCCTAAGTTCATTCTCGAATTTCATCACATAGCTGAGGGATATGGTGAAGGTTATCCTCAAATAGGATTTGGAAATAACATAGGAGGAGTAGGACTTGGAATAGGGTACATGACAGGAAGAATCACGTATGTGGAGGTGGAAGAATGACCAACCAAATAACTGTAAACGTTCCCTCAGGGATATGTTTCCAAATAGTAGGAGATAGTAATCCACAAATACAAGGACAATATCAATACGCAAATCAAGAATATCAGTTCATGGGCATAGGGATATATAAGGC
>Ga0208429_100141_pt1 | contig 10845 bp, 19 predicted proteins | sample BED_virus_MetaG_FD_187134 | JGI IMG/M metagenome (GOLD analysis project Ga0208429, IMG submission 187134) | Hot spring microbial mat communities from Yellowstone National Park, Wyoming, USA - BED_virus_MetaG (SPAdes) (version 2) | ecosystem: Environmental > Aquatic > Thermal springs > Hot...
TTGCTATTATTACTAATTTTGCTTCTGTCAATCGTTCTAATACCAAAAAAGGGTTAGTTAAGTGTTCTATTACATGGCTTAATAATATTTCGTCATCTTTTGTTACTTTATATAATGAAACAAATGTTTCTATTCTCATATCGTATATTTCTGCATTAGGATTATACTTAAACCCGTATGGTTCAAAGTATTTGTCTAATGGTGATGTATCTGTTATTACTGCAAAATCGCCGTAATCTACGTTTATGTCTCCTCTTGGATGTTTTCCACAGCCTAAATCTATTTTCATTTATATCATACTCCTTAACATTTCAAATATAAAATCTCCTAAACCTTTCTCGTTGTCTTTTTTATTCTCTTTTTTTCTTTCTTTTTCTATACCTTCTTCTGATGCTAATTTTGCTACTTCTGATACTGCTTCTGATGTTGCTATTTGACTTATCTTTTCTCCGTATACTATTAATAAATCTAAATAGCAGTTTTCACTTACTCTTATCCTGTCTATCATGTAGTTATACCTTATCAAGTAGTTGTTTAGTGTTGTAAGCTCTATTAATGTCATTTTCTTTATTTTTGTTTGAATGAGTATTGTTTTAACGGGTTCTTCTGCTACTGTTTCAACATTAGTTATTTTTTCGCCGTAAATATTTTTTAATAAATACTCTAATGTCTTAACTGACATAACTATATTTGTTTAAACCTTTCATATAAACTTAACGGATAATGATTTTTAACCATTGGAATACCTTTCTCTATGAATGTTTGCTTTAAGTTGTAGTATTGTTCTTTGTTCATGTCATTGATGTTGTTTATTAAGTTGGCTAAGTCTATTGCATCATAGTTCCAGCATACTATTGCAAAATTACAGCACTTCCATATGTAATAATCGTTATTGCTTTTAACTAATAAAGGATAGTTATTCCAATATTGCAGAATTGTCTCTCTAAATAATGGTATGTCTGGTATTATCGTTGGTATTCCGTAACTTATTGCTTCTAATGGTGTCATTTCAAATCCTCCTCCATTGCTGAAATTGACGTATACATCTATGTTTAAGTAGTAATCACTAATTGGTGTATCTTTGTATATTTCAGTATCAACTTGCTTAAAGTATTGATTAAATGGGTTGTTTTTTGATGTTTTGATATAGTAGTAAACGTTTTGTGTTCTATTAAATGTTTCTTCTAAGAATTTAGGATATTTCCTTTCCATGTATGCACTAATATAGCCAAATATCTTTTTATTTGGATATCTATTGTTAATTTGATTAGGTGTTTCTATTGCATGTGGTAAAACTTCTACGTTATTAAAGTTTTGTATGTCGTGATAAAACTTACTGTATTTCGACGGTGTAAAAACTTTAATGCCGTATTGTGTTGTCCAATTTGATATATGGTCTATTGTCCTAAAGTTTATGCTTGTTCCTTCCATTACGCTGTATATTGCTTTTACTCTTCTATAATTTAATGCAATTACTCTTGCCATAAAATCGTCTGGATTGCTGATTATGATAATGTCATCTTTTGTCCATGTTGCTTTATCAAGAACTTGATATCCTGTTACTTTTGATATATCATAACTTACTTTCTTTAAGCTGTATGGTGGTGAATGTATTAATGTTGTCATTTCTTATCTTTTTCAAGTAATGTTTTAATCCATTGGATATCTGTTTTTATTGTTGCTATATCTCGTTTCATATCTTCTATTTCTTCTAATTGCTTTCTTAATTCGTCTAATTCTTTAAAATGTGTCGCTTTATGAGAATAGTAGACAGCTACCAATACACTTGCAAACGTTATAATCGGCATCGTTATTAAATATGTATCATATACGAAGCTCATACTTATTTATATTGATAGAAATATTTATAAACTTAATGCTGTAATAATATTATAATATGAATTGGAAACCTACATCTTTAAGCCATATCATTAGCATAATAGGTATAATGATTGCATTACTTGGCATAAACGCTATTACTTTCTATTATATGCATAATCTAAATAATACACAATTCCTTTTTATGTCATTGGTAAATATAACGGGTCTTATTGGCATGGCTTATTATATGGTTTCTTTCAGTGCTAATGAAAAAGGCGTTACTATACAATCTAAACCTGAAACTACTACTTAAATCTAAATAAATATTTATTTTTTTGTTTATGTTGTTACACTTAATGTATATATTATTGTTATTGCCGCATTATTAGGGACTGTTATAGGACTACTTAATAAATCATGGGCTAATAAACCAGTAAATGCTCCTGATGATTGTCCGTATAAACCTACTTCTGTTACTGTTATTGGCGAACCGCTTTCATTAGTTATTGAGCTAGTTATTGTAAAAGATACTGTATTACCATTTATTTTTATACTTCCAAAAGTTGGTGATGATGGATATACCATTTGTCCAGCTCCTGTTCCATTAGCAATAGGACTTGTTAATGCTGTATCTTGTGGTGATGGTGGTGTTGTTCCTGTTCCTATTTGTACACCTGTTGAATAATTTAATGCACCATTAAAATAACCTGAACCGGGACAATCAATATACCTACCAAGAATAGTTAGTAATTGACTTAGGAAATTTTCTACAAATGAATGTGAACGTTGTTTATGTCTTTTTATGATGTTTCCGTTTTTATCTTTTACTTCTATTTCTATATATGCATCTATGTTGTCGTATATTTTTAAAGCATCCTGTATTTTATCTTTAATGCTTATTTTAGCTAAATACAATAGTGTTGATATTGGATATCTAAGCATACTTTTGTTAATTATATCGTTATTTATAAGTTTTTCTTTATTATGTGCTTGCACTAACTGATGATGAAGCACTTGCTGAAGCTGAACTTGATTATCCTAAACTTGCTGTTACTGTTGTTGTTCCTGCAGTTAATGTTAATTGACTTGAGCTTCCTAAACTTGCTGAGACTGTTGTTCCTGATGATACTGTTGGTATTGTTGATGGTGGTGGTGATTGTATAGGTGGTGCTGATGTCTGAGCTGGTGTTGGTGAATATTGTAATGTTGGTGTTGGAATTGTTATACTTGGCAGTGTTGGTCTTGGTAATATTTTGCTTATTGGCTGTGGTTGTATATAGTTGCTTAAGAATGTTGCTATAATTTCAGCTAATATTGGTGTTGCCAATACTCCTCCTAAACTTCCTAGTATTCCTTTAGTATTGCCTTTTGATATGTTGTCTTTAAATGCACTAAATAGACTAAATTCTGCTGGCATTGTTAAACTTACTACTATCATGTCATGTAATTTATTGACTAATGTATTTTGTATGCTTACTATTCCACTTTCAAAACTGCTGACTAATGCTTCTGTTCCGTTTACAAATGCTTGATGTATTGCGTTGAATGTTCCGACTATACCTTGCCATGCCCAATTAGCAAAACTTACTATTGCTTGTCCTAATGCTACTATTCCACTCCATATCCAATTTCCAAAATTTAATAATCCTGTGTATATGTAGTTAAATGCATTGTATATCCAACTTCCTATATCTTTAAATGCTGTATCTATCCAATTACCGAACTTGTCAAATGCATTTACTATATATTGTGATAAATATTGCCATGCTGAAATGAAATCTTCTGCTAATGTTTCAAATGCATTATATATTCCTTGTGCTATAAATGATAAGCCGTTAAATAATCCCTGTCCTATTGATGTTATATTTTGTGATAAACTTGTTATTCCACTGCAGATATCATTAAGTGGAAACGGTAAGCTACTACATGGTGTTGTTGTTGTTGGTGCTGATGGTAAATTGAAAAGTATTACTATTGCATCCCAATACGGTAAATTGCTTTGTTGTGATATCCATGCTAATGCTGAAAGATTGTTGCTGTCTGGGACATATTCAGTGTTTAGTTCTAAATAATCTGATGCTATTCCAATTGATGTTAATGCTAATGCTGGTGAAGCTGGTGATAATGTTGGTGCTTCTGCTGGTGATGGTGTTGCTGATGGTTCAAATTCATATAATAAAGCTCCTAATACAAATTGTCCTGTTGATGCTGGTGATATTGGTATTGATGGATTTGTTGTATTTCCTGAGTTTGCTATTTGTCCTGAAACAGGGTTGCTTAAGTTTATTCCTGATAGTTCTACTGCTATTAGCATTACATCGACTGGTGATGTGAAATTAACTGTTATTGTATCATTTCCTGAACCTTTGTTTATTGCATAAAATATTGTTATTAAGTTGTATTGTGCTTGTGTTGTTGTTGGTAAATAGCTATTTCCTATTGAGTCTGTTATTGATGATGGAAAAACTTGATTGCCTTTTACTGCTACTATTACAGCTATTACGTCGTTTTGTTGTGTATTGTTTAAAGTAACATAAATACTTCCTGTTGCTTTTAATGAAGCTGATTGGTATTGGTATATGCTTGTCAATTTACCTTGCTACTATTCCTACCATTCCGCTAAGTATTGATGCGTCAAAACTTATTATTATTTGTTTACCATCATGTGTAACTGAAACTACTTTTTTACTTTGTTCTGGTAATCCGTTATATATTGCTTGAACTAAATCGTCAAAACTAATCCTTAATACTATTTTTCCATTTTCTGTCTGTAATGTTGCTTTATTGTTTTTTAATAATGTCCCTAAGTCTAAACTCATACTAATACCACCCCTAACAATGTTAAAAATGTTATTGTTTGTGTTGGATTACTCCATAATTCTTTTAAGAAATCTATTGCGTAAACTGATGCTTGTTCTATTAATGTCTTCAAAAATGACAGTATGTATTCTAATACGCTTGATATTGCACCGAATAGTCCTTGGTCGCTAATTCCAAATATCAGGTCAGCTGGCATAATCTAATGTTGTATATACTGATATTTAAGCTTAACCTTGATAAATTAAAAAATAAAAAATAATATAATTTAATTTAGGTAAGTATTCCGAAATTGCTTGTATTGTTGCTGTTGTTTATGGCATTAAGTCAGATATCCAGCCTGATATTGCGTTGAATATCCTTCTTCCGAATTTTACAGTTGCATATCCTACGAGAACTCCTATCAGTAGGTCTGCTATTACTCCTGCGTAATTCTGAATATCAGTTACAAATGCTGATAGCACTTCCTCTATTGATGTCAATAGATTTTGTGCAATGCTTCCTAAAGTTGTTGGGCTACTCATACCTTATATATTATTAGGCTTGTTTATAAATATTTCTATATTTGTCCTATCTTTTTCAATAATTGCAGTTGGAATTGCTCTTCTGGTGACAGTTGTTTCTGCTGTCCTTTTATTCTATTCAGTAATTGTGTTGCTTTTTCTGATTGTTCTACGAAATATGTCAGCAAATCTATTGCTTCTTCTACATCTTTTAATGTTACGTTTTCGTATTTCTTTCTGCGTTCTTCTTCTTTTTTCTTTTCTTCTAACAGTCTTTGTTCTATAACTTCTTGCGTTTTTGTATCTTCATCGAATACTTCTGTTCCCATAATGTCTGCATCTTCATCATTTTGTTGTTCATTTGACATCTTACCTCACCTCTAAAATCAAATACCTATCTCCATATATTTCATAATTTCTATAAACATTTGGATATTTCCTAAATATTGCATTAACCAAACTTTCTAAATCTATTGATAATATTAAACCGTTGTCTAATACCTTATAGCTTATGCTTATGCCTAATTTTTTCAAATTTAGCTTAAGGTTTTGAGAAGCTGTTTCTAATTGTTGTTTCTTTTGCTCATCTAGTGTTAAACTCATAAAAAAATATATAAAAAAATAAAGATATAAACTTATTGGTTTATTCTATGACTTCCCCTAATCTGTCTACTATTTCGTTTAGAACTTTCCTGTCAGCGCCTTTCTCTACCCATTCCTTTATTGTGTTTAGTGCTTTGTCCCTATTGCCTAACCTGACTTGTTTCAAATAAGCGTTTACAAAGCTAAAGTATAGTGCAAAAAACACTTTGTTTACTCCGTTCTTTTCCATTACTTTTTCTGCTATGTGATGTGCTACTGTCATTATTCCGTAATTCTCATACCTTTTAGCTGTTGCAATTATTGCTGTTGCTGATGCCTGAGCTTCGTCGTATCCTCTACCCAATAGCTGAACCTTTAGCTTGTTGTAATACCTTAGTGCGCTATCTCCACCTTCTTTATGTCTGACCATACATTATATATTGTGTTGCGTATTTATAAACATTTCGTCTTAATTATATTGCTATTCAAATATCATTATATTATATAGTATATAATATTATGATGATTGATTTATTAAATAAATGAAATATTGTTAAACACTATTCAAAATAAAAAAACAAAACAGCAATAAGAAACGCAATAAACAACAGCAATAGGCATGAATTGGGAAAAAATCGGAAAAATCATATATATATATATGATTTTTTTAAATTTTTCCCAATTCATCTACATTGATAATTCTTATAAATGTTTCTGATGATATTTCTATTGGTGTTCCTTTTACTATTTGCCATTTTCTTTTAAATAATGTATTTATTGCTGGTAATGAATAATAATCTTTTGTTGTTGCTATACTATATTTATATTCATCTATTTCAATGCGCTTAGGGTCATCTTGTAATTCTTTTCTTATATCAATTTGTTCTTTAAACTTAATGCCTTTGTATAGATATATATAAACATGATATCCGTGTGTTGTGCTGTATAATTCAATTCTTTTGATGTTGTCTTTTATGTTCATGTTTAATAACTTTTTAAGTTGTTGATAAACAAAATTTAAATCAACTCTATCATAATCTAATGTTATTATTTTTGATTTATAGCTTAATAATTTTCTTGCTGTTTGTATTGTGAAATTGCCCCAGTTAAAGGGGCGATAGTGATGTTGCAAATCTATAACTATGTATGGAAAATTCACTTTTGTTTTGTCGTTTAATTCAAATTCTATTGCTTTTACTGTTTCGTAACCTAAATACCTTGCTATTGCTACACCTTGCCTTATTCCGATAACAATATCCAAATAATCTGAACCTAGACTGTCCAATATTGCATCATTTATTGCGCTTATGATTTCACTATAATCTAATGTTATTGGACTGTAAAATGATACATTGAATTTACGTTGCTGTTCGCTTTCTTCTTCTGTTTCTTCATAACTAAAATAAAATTCATAACGGTATAGCTGTAACGGTAATATTTCTTTTTTAACACATATGTTGTATAATGTTGTTGTGTTTAAGTTGTATTTTTGTGTTGCGTATGCATTAATTATAAATCTCTTTCTATGCGTCTTTCTTTCAGTAATGACATAAGCGTAATTTGTTATGTCAATATCATTTATATATATATTCCTAAATCTCCCTTTCTGTCTTAATAGGTATTCTGAAACATCATAAGGAATATATAATCTTAATTTTGGATACTTATGATATACTTTAAGCGTTGTTTGTTTGCAGTATGTCTTATATTGCTTTTCAAAAAATCTATACTCAAATGACATTTCTTAACACCCTTAACACTCTTTCATTATCGTAAATGATATAACCATTATCGATTTTGATGTTATTGGCTTTAGCATAATTGTATATTGTTTTTGTGCTGACATTTAAGTATGTTTTTAGCTTGCTATAATGAAATATGTTGCCGTAATATTTTGACATCAACATAACATTAAATAGAAAAGTGTTAAATTTAAACGTGCTAGTAAACCCCTTTCGTTCTAGTAGTTCACTTTCTATTATGTTGTTTAATAACATTTTAGCCACAAATCGATAATCTTCACTTGTTGCAGTTTTATGATTATTCAATATTGCTGTCAGCTTTACGAAATTGTTTACTATTTTATAACGCCTAACTACTGAGTTAAATGTCATGAAATTGTTTGCCATTGCTTCTACTTTTTGCTTATCTATATCTACTTTCATGTTCTCAAACTTATCTTTAATGTGTTGCAGTTCTTTTATTTTAATGTGTTGAAAAGGTTTGTTATCTGGTATTCTCATATTGTAATACCTATATGACTTGTCCATTATGTTTGCTTCAAACGATGTGTTTCCTACTATCTCGTCAAATACGGCAGGTTGCAGATTTATGATTAGTGATGCGTTGAAATTCTTTATTTCTAAATTTGTTTGATAATCTAAACGTCTAAGATAATGCTGATACGCCAGATACGTTAGTGTTGCCATTGTTGTTATTCTCATGTATTCTGTATTTATTGCGCCTATATCATCTACAAATAGTATTCCGTCAAAGTTGTTTAATTCTGTTGCTATTTGCTTTAATGATGCTTGCGATACTGTATTTAATGTTAATACTTTATCAAAATTTTGTTTTAAAAAATTCAGTATTTCACTTTTACCGCTCCCAGTATTTCCTATAACAATACATGTTGTTTTAGTTATTGCACAATAAGATGTATATAATGCTAATGATTTAAAAGGATAACTATTATCAGAAAAAAATATTAAATAATTTTTTTTTATCTGTCATTTTTTAACGCCTTTATTCTATTGGTTGAACTGTAAAGGTATATATTGTTTTTCCGTTTTCTTTCCTTATATCCACGCTGACCTTTACATAATTTGTTTTTATTTCTGATACGTTTAAAGATACTCTTTGCCTATACACTCTATATATTTTTTCGTAATGTTTTTCTTGTATTTCCATTTATATCACTTCCCTTTTTTCGTTGTTGTTGATGTTTCTATTGCTACTATTTCTCTATTCTTTGCTGTCCATGATATTATCTTTATACGTTTACCTTCCCATTCTTCTGGATTAGACCCCAGAGCAATTGCGAAAGCCCCTGCTTTTGATTTAGCTGATACTGTGTCTTTTATCCATAGTGCAGTTGAATATTCTTTTTCTTCACTGTCTTTTAGTGTTATTCTGATATATTCACCGAATGCACCTTTTCCTTCTTCAACTTTTGTTATAACGTATTCTTTTCCTTCTTGTGGTTCTGGCTTTTTTTCAAATACGTTTATTTTCGTATTTCTTTCACCTCAAAAATCAGAAAAACCAAACTAATATTTAAAGATATTTTTTTTCATGAAAAGCAAAAGCAATATATATCGAAATATGTTTAAAAAAGCCTTTCACTTCATTATTAACAAAAAAATAATTCAAAATAATAATACTTAATAAATATCAACTATTGCAGAACAGTAATAATCTGGTTTATAATATTCCAAACTTTGCATGTATATACTATTAACTTTTTTAAACTTTTTCCTTATGTATTCACGGCTATAATAATAATCGCTTGGAAAATATGGAATAAAAGGATTATCATGTATGTCATTTTTATCAAAAACAAATATACGCCAAATATATTGTTCTTCAAAATACTTTAATAGTTTTTCCATGTAATCAAATGTTGCATTTATTATTTTTACATCATGATGTTTTAATAGTTCTTCTATTTCTTTAATATCAGGTTCTTTTTTCCTTTTCCTAAAATATATTTTTTTAAGTGTTGTTATCATTTTACCATTCTCTCATTACTTTTATTTCTTTTTTTCTTTCATAATACCCTTTTATATATGTTATTGAAGATATTACCAAATAATCTACATGTTTATTTTTTCGTGTTGTATGCGTATAAATATCAGCTATTGTTGTTATTCCGTAATTTGTTGTTATTGTGAAACCGAATTTATATTCATCTTTATCAGTATCTACTAATGTTTTTGAACCGTCTTTAAGTTTTATTGCTCTTCTCATTTTTATCGCCTTTCATATGTCTATTTTTTCAATTGCAAATATATTTACAATTCCCGAAATTCCATTATTGTTATACACTATTAGTATTTGATGATAGTTATAATCAAATCTATATTTATCACCTAATATTATTGCACAATTTGTATATATTGAAAAATGCCCATACTTTTTTAATATCTCTTTTATTTGCCTTTCTATTTCGTATTGCCATGCTTTTATTCTTTCTTCTTCATTCATATTGGTCATCACCTTTCATTAACTTATTTCCACGATTGACCATATATTAATGCTTGCTATATATATATCATGTCTATATAAATCTATGTATTCTTTGAAATATTCCCCAAATCTATAATTATCTGCTATTATCAAACCGTTTGGTAAATATATTACAAATGTTGGTTTTTTTTCTTTAATCTCTTTTATTTGCCTTTCTATTTCGTATTGCCATGCTTTTATTCTTTCTTCTTCATTCATATTGGTCATCACTCTGTATTTATTATAAACTTTTTCTTTTCATTGTCATAATTTATAATTCCATAATAATACGCTTTTGCTATTAATGTTGCCAATTCTTTGTCTATTTTTGCTCTTTTTCGTAATACTATATCGTTGTCTTCATATTTGAAATTTCTATTTATCCATTCGTTTATTATTTCTACTGCTAAATTTTGTATCTTTTTAGCCATTTCTGTATAATAATAAAATGCTTGTTCTATTTCTCTTTCATATTGCTCTTTTTCAAATTGTTCTAATTTCTTTTTTTCTTCTTCTTCTTGTTGTTTTTCTTTTTCATTATCTATATTTGTTGTCATTTCTCATCACAAATCAAATATTTCTTGTGTTGCATAATTACCTGAAATAATTCTTAACTGTGTTTTGTCTCTTTTCATGATGCTTAATATATTGTATTTATACAGTGCTAAATCTGTTTCTGGTTTCATATATTCTTGAATATATCCACGTATTATTTCACTTTCATATTTCCAATACCATTCTTCACTGTCATATTTTTGTGGTTCCATGCCATTTATATATACGTATAATATATGTTTTTTCTTTTGTTCTTGTTGTTGTTGAGTATTTTGTTGTTGTTCTTTTTCTATTTCTTTTTCCATTTCATTTTTTATATTATATATTTTTTCTTTCATTT
>Ga0208429_100143_pt1 | contig 10777 bp, 16 predicted proteins | sample BED_virus_MetaG_FD_187134 | JGI IMG/M metagenome (GOLD analysis project Ga0208429, IMG submission 187134) | Hot spring microbial mat communities from Yellowstone National Park, Wyoming, USA - BED_virus_MetaG (SPAdes) (version 2) | ecosystem: Environmental > Aquatic > Thermal springs > Hot...
AAATAAGTACAGGAACTCGGAGTATGCGCTTCTAGATTTACTCAGAATGAAATACCCATACCATTCACAATGATGTCGTGTAGCTTCTGCGCTGCGCTTTCCCACGTGTATGTTACGGCTTTCCCCTTCGCGTTTTTCTTCTCATCCAGTGCTTTGATTACCTGTTCCACCGCGTTTGTCGGGTCTATTAGAACCTCGAAGCTCCCCCATGAAGTGGGATAATATGGGTTACCGCTTATATAATACACATCGTCTCCGTATAACTCATGAAATATCGGGTGATCGGTTACTACACATGGAATTCCACTCACTGATGCTTCAAGCACTGGTAAACAGAAACCCTCAGCCGTGGAAACACTCAGGTAAACATCACTCGCGCCCAGAATGTTTGCGTAGTCTTCCTCAGGTATCCCCCAGTTTTTAGATGTGAAGCGTGGATAATACACCATTCCCTGAAGACCGAGTGCGCGTTCCCATACATCAAGATCCCAGTAGAATATGGGTTCGGTTCCCAGAAAGAGCTGCGCATCAACTCCTTCATTCAGCAATAGACGATACACGGTAAGAGCAAGGGGAAGCATCTTTCGGTAATCGATGTTCATCGCTACGTAAGAAATAAGGGGTTTCGCCGGGTCGAAGCCGTATTTCTTCTTTATCTCATTTTTATCCTTCGGGTTATAAATAGTCGTATCAACCCCATGGTATACGTAATCCACTTTATCAACTCCATAAATGCTGTAAATCTGCGCACCCCACTTGGACATGGTTATCTGATAGTCGCACCTATTCTTCGCTACATCCGCGACCTCGGGTGGAATCATGCTCTGCACAGGTGAATACAGCATGAGCTTGCTCCCAACCCTTCTACACAGATCATATATATCGTAGGGTGTCTGGAAGAATTTGGGAGTGAACACCCAGTTATCCCTCACATGAATAACCACATCAGGTCTCTCGGTTTTTATGTAGCGGTACATCCCTGTGACCTCGGCACCGGGGTACACCCTTCCATACTCGGTTTCGATGGGAACACCAGAAGAGCCTACATCACAGAATGAAACCTTCGTGGAGTAGAGTTTTCTGAGCTGGACTGACAGGTTCCTGACCACTTTCCCATAACCCGTTGAGTACTGGGGGGACGAAGAGATGAAGCCTATGTGCATTTCTATCGCCTGTACACAAGGGATTCTTCGTCTATCTTATCTATTTTCAGAATGTAGCCGAACTTCTGCGCTTCATTCTTCAGTGTTTCCATGAAATCCATGAACTCCCCTTCACTTTCAAACTCAAGGTTTTTTATGGTTATGCGCATAGGTGCATATATTCCATACTGTTCATAAAGTTTTTCTCTGAGTTCTACATGGTTGTTTTGTGCCATACCGAATAGAGCTTGGAAGGGTTCCTGGTGCAATATACAATCCTCACTTCGATATATCCTTCGTTTCACAGGCTTCACAGGAACAGGCGAAACTGGTTAAACCCATCAGTCAGGGGAAGGCGGAATACACAGACACGGATATACGCTACTTCTTCGAGATCCCCTCAATAATGGAGAACGGGAAGGTTGTCGGCTACTCACCCAGATATTCGGGGAAGGGTGTAAACATAGCACTCATAGATACCGATGGATATTACAACGTTCCCGGTGTAACCTACGTTTACCATATAGGTATAACGAGGTTCTTGCTAAGGACGATGCACGATAATCGCAGTGTTGCCACACTCAAGGACAACTCCTTTCCTTTCATTGGTGTCGCACCCGAATCCAACGTGTTTGTCTTCCCCACAACGGACAGCATATACACGAGTGTACCCGACTTTGCCTACGCATTCAACGCACTGGATGAGTTCTCAAAACACAACAGGATAGACATCGTCTCCGTCCCAATGGAGGCACATGGTTTAACACCAGTTGAGAAAGAGGCGTTCAGAAGGATTTTCGCATGGTTCGCAGGTAATGGGATACCCATCATAATAGCCTATGGGAATCAGGGTATATCCGAACTTGTTGGGATCGAGGGTTCTTATGCGGTGAAAATAGCGCAGTGGGATGCACCGTGTGAAGACAACAACTATCTCTATGCTCCTTCTGATTTTGGGACAACGCAGGGTGTATTCACGGGTACAAGTGCTTCTACTGTTGCGTACTCAGGCTTCCTCGCAGTGCTCAAACAGAACGGATACGATATAGTTTCATTCGCTCAAAAAGGTGGGTGCCAGACCTATCCTGAGCTACTCCTCGACTGAAGCATTAACACAAACTTTTTCTATCTGTTCGGTGTAGTGTTGTCCATGACTAAATCTAACGTTTTAGACGTTACGGTTCAGGGTGCGGCTCCATCCATCTCCATCACAGCTAATACAACCTCCCTACCAAGTAGTGGTGGCACAGTCGACTTCACGGGTAGCACCGATCTACCAGCTGGGACAACCCTAGAAATACAGGTGACTGGGGGTACCTCTGCTATGAGTTCCAGTAGCATCTATGGATCCGCTGACCCCATAACTATTACTGGTGGCGGTGGCACTACGGGTATCGCTGGCTACGTAACCGTGGGTTCAGGTGGTAGCATATCGTTCTCACTGAATTTCACCAGTAACCCCTCTGCCTCCACTGTTACCTACGGCGTGTACGTGGAGGACACCACGACTGGTACGCAGTCGAACACCGTGACCATCAGTATTGCACCAGCAAGTAAAAGTATCACACTTACAAGTCAATCCGCGACAACCCTATCCAGCAGTGGTGGCTCAGTGACCTTCTCAGGAAGTGCCACTGGATATAACCCCGGTCAAGTTTTCTACGTCTTCGTTAACGGTGTGAACACGACGACCACGACGCTTGGTTCCGATTACACGTTCAGCTTCGCCTTGAGCTTCCCAGCGAACGACACCACGAGTCCGGAAACATATACCGTGGATGTGTCCGACAACACAAGTAATGAGTGACTCCTTTTGGCCAAGTCCAACACCCTCTCCGTCGTAGTTAAGGGTGAGAGTGTTAGCACACCTCCTCCAAGCATCACGGGTACCTCTGGGTGCTACAAGGTTGTTTCAAGAGTAGGTGAGTTCGTGCAGTTAGGTGCCTCTTGGAGCGGTGGATTGGCTCCCTACACTTGGAGGTGGGTGTGGCCTGACGGTTACACTCAGACTGGGTCTCTCTCTTCTGGTACATCAGGTGTAGCATCTACGAGCAGGATTTTCTCACCGGGTAGCACAGTATATTCTTCAGCCACTGTTACGATCAATGATAGTTCAGGTCAGAGCGTAAGTGCGACCGCCACAGTTACAACGGAGTGTGGCTGAAAGTGCCTGAGATTGTTAAGAAAACAGCTGGTAGCCTGCTCGTCGAGTTTCCTGAGCTGAACCGTTTGTCAGATGATGATATCGAAGAAATTCTCCGAGATTCGAGACGCAGAGTCGATTCGCCATGAGCAGTGGTACCTCGGGTACAGCCACAACCTCCAGGACATTCGCGCCAGGTGTTACACCATACACGTCGGCTGACTTCACTGTTTTTGATAGCCTTGGGAGGAGTGCCTTAACCACGGCGACGGTTACAGGGGTGTGCTACTAATGGTTAAGTCGAATGTTTTAAAAATCACGGCAGTCGAACCCCTACCCTCATCAGGCGGGGTGATACTCAAATCACTGGTTGTTAATCCCCAGACAGTCCAGATAGGTCAGCCAGTGACAATCACCGCCACGTATGTTAATGGTTCAGGTGAGCCAATCAGTGGTCTGCCCGTTGTTATTACCATTCAATCAAATGCTTCGTATGAAACTGTAGGACAGAGATATACTCTTCAAACAGATTCAAACGGTCAGGCTACTGTAACATATACGAACACCATTGTAGCGGGGACGTGGAGTGTCAGTGTGGCCCACGAAATACTCAGTGGCGAATACAGCGTTGATGGGACAGCGTCGTTCACAGTTGAGGGTACGGTGGAGGTCTTCCTCTACGGTGGCTCCGTTTCCTTAGGGTACTATACCGGTGTAACCAATTACTGGGCCGCCATAGTGAACACTTCGTTCAGGTGTTCATCGTGTCCCTCAGATACTATGGGGGTTGCAACCGTCTCTGATAGTTTGGGTTCCAGTCAAACAGTCGACGTTACACCTGCGAACAACGTTATATATGTGGGTTTCAAGCACCCATCCCTTTCCCCGGGCTACACGGTTACAGTTACAGTAGAGGCACTAGGCGCCACCAAGACTTACACCTTCATCTTCGATAAGATCGTCAACCTCGCTTCTATATCCATAAACCCAGATCAAACCTACTATGTTTACGGATAACCTTAATCCTTTTCTTCCATTCTGTTGAGTTTATCCTTTATTTCCCTGATATCTTCCTCAATGGGTTTCAATTTGATGTCAAGCATTCTGGCTATGTTCCCCTCAAGAACCGATTTGTTTATCTGGTCTTGGATTACCTGTTTTATTTCCTCTGAATGCCTCTTCATTTCATATTTCGTCGCACGTGTACGTGCATAGTATACCTGCATGATACCGATAATCAGCACCCCCGTTAAACTCACAAGTGATATGTAAATATTGACGTCCACACCGTTTGGTTTTATGAAGATAGATAAAAAATTATCTGAAGGCATATATCCACAAAAGGAAAAACGTTTTTATTTCCCACAAGAAAATATGCTTTATATCTTCTTCGTACACAGGTTCAGTGACGGGTTCAATTACGGGAAGTATCACAGGAACCTGTACCCCACTTACTCCCATCCAACCTCAGTGTCCATCACTCCCTTCACGTATACTGAATTTCAGGTCGAGGAGAACCAAATTCAATCCATTTCCCCCAGAACCCTTCGCGTCGATGATCGATGTTATAACGGCTGGTCAGTATATGGAAGCAGCCATACACGCATCTGATGCGAATTCCACGTTGAGTGCGCTCACATCAGCCCAACAGCAACTCACAAACGCGAGGAGCTACTTCCAGACTGCCCTCTCATACGCGTGTTCCCAACCCCTTCCCCGTATAACTGAAAGCGTCTACACTGACCTAATCAATTATTCCAACTACTTAATTTGTCAGATTCAGGAATTCATCAACGCCCTTCCCAGCGTATCAAACCTCCAGTCTTTTCAGACACAGGTCTTGTATCCGTTTCAGGGGATGATTGGGAGGCTCTTCCAAGCTCTCCTTAAACTTCTTGACTAGAAAAACTTTATTAATAAGAAAAGGAAAAAGTGCTTATGCCTGTAGACAAACAAAAAGCGGCTCAGAGGGTAGATAAACTCGATAGAACACTCTACGATCTCTGGGGTAAAATAGAACAGGATGACGCAGAAATCCAGGTCTATGATGACCTGATCGCTCTCTTTCAAAATATTCTGAGAAACGATGAGTACGTCAAATCCTCACCTGAGGTTCAGAATTCAATAAAAAATATTATAGCGAACCTGAAGACGCTAAAGGAAGAAGAGAGAAAAGAAATGAAAATTGAAGAGGAAGCCGCAAAAATCCTTCAGTGGTTACTAGATACGTATAAAGCCAACTATGGATTAACTACTTACTACACATAAAACCAATTGTGGGACTGATCAGAGGAGTTTCTTCCTTCCCCCAACCCTTGTTTTGAGTGCTGCGCAAAGTTGCACCCTGAACCTGTAGATTGGCGATGTGGATATCCCAAGAGGAAAGAGGGGACACACTGCACCCTGAGGTGATGTGAGACCACCCGACTGTAGGGAGGTCAGATAAACCGTTACATTTGCGTGGCATCCCCCACCGATGTATGGGTTGCAGATGAGGCTACCATTTCCATTCACGGTGTTGTATCCCGGTGCACTCACCTGATACGTGAATGTACCGTTATAGGCGCATCCCGTTGCGAGCTGAACCTGTCCATCAGCATTAGTGTAACCGGTTACAGTCTGTCCACCGTACGGTGAACAGTGCGACGTCATTTTTACTTCAGCACCCATGATGGGTGAACCATTCTGGTCTACGACTGTGAATGTGACCATCAGGAACCACCACACAGTTGCTTGAGCAGTTTACCCGTCGCTATACCCAGACCCAGGAAGCCATTATTCTTTTGCAGGTAGTTCGCAAGCAGACACACAATCCTCGTGGTTTGAGGCTGGACTGGGACACACACACCATTTGAACACGCGAACCCTGATGGACAGGGGACAGTTGAAGAACACGCAGTTTGCTGTACACACTGACCATTCACGCAGATGTATCCACTGCTACACTGGGAGTTGGATGTGCACCCCGTACTCTGTGGGGAAACGCATATACCGTTCACACAGGTGTATCCAGTGGGACACTGTGAGTTAGAAGTGCACCCCGACTGTGTTGGTTGAGGTACACATTGCCCATTCTGACATATGTAGCCCGAAGGACACTGGGAGTTAGAGGTGCACCCGCCTCCAGTCGTGGATGCCTGTGGAAGGGAGATGTGTATCGTGTACACAGACGAATTACACACGGTCGTGGAGCCACTCTGAGATTGATAGCCACTCGCCGAGGCAACGTAGTTTATTGTTACACATCCACTTGAAGAAAGGGGAAACGTTGTTGAAACTTCCCCATTTGAACCAGTTATGAGGGTTACACGGTTTGCGACGATTGTGGCACCCGAAATCGGGTTACCAGATGTATCGGTTACTGTGAATATCACGTCCACACTGCTTGTTGACGGTGGTGGAGTTGAAGTGCTCTGAAGGGTTACCATTCCAACGTATATTGGGAAGGAAGAAGAAATAGAGGCGGTTCCACTTATACCAACGTATCCAGATGCGCTTATCGAATACTGTGCGCTTGAACCATAGGACTCGAAGACCGCGTTACCCGCGTTGTTGGTGGTACCCTTCAGCAATCCATCGTAAAGCACGACTGAGGCGCCCTGTATTGGGTTCCCCGATGAATCTTCCACGTGGAAGGCATAGAAATACGTATTCGCTGGTACTGGACTTACACACCCTGAACCCGACTTCTGGAGAACTATGCTTATGTTCTGATTGGTGTTCACGGCACCCGTGTTTCCACACTGGGGTATGTAGCCATCTGCCACCACGGTGTATATGTAGGTGGCATACCCCCAGATGTTCGCTGGAATGCTTACAACCGCGTTTCCATTCAGGTCAGTGGGTGCGTAGTAGGGTTGATTTGATTTATCCACACCCACGACGAAGGCGGTTGTAACGGGGTTACCGCTGGAATCCGTGATTGAAAAATAGAAGTTAACCATTCTTCATCTTCTCTTTGAATTTTTTGTGCGCCTTCCTTATGTCGAGGGAGAGCATTCTATTCCTGAACTCCTCTGAAGCCTTACCCGGACCCATCTTTTTTTCGTATGCTTCTATCTGCTTCAGGATTGCTTTCCTGTTATACTTCCTTTCGTACCTCTTTACTGCATCCACTTCACTGCACCAAATCCATCAGTGAAGTGAGGGTTTCCACCTCACTCTGGATTAGTGCTTCCATGTATTCGGGTGAAGCCTGACCTGTGAACGCCCTCTTAAAGTTCCTGAACCATTTGCACACCAGGTTTTTATCGATTTCATCTACGTTGATACCCAGTGCGTTGGCTATATGGGATGCATACTTCCACATCATGTCCAGGTCTTCTTCAGTTATACCCTCACTATCCTTGCATGGAAGTCCGTTTATGAACTCTTCCTTAGGGGAGCGTCTCACAGCTTCTTTCTGTCTTTTCTGTGAAGCATACATCCTTCTCGGTCTTTCGAGACGCTGCGACGTATACATGTAGGATGGGTTCATACGCATAGCCATTTTTACTCTCCTTCTCCTTAGCGGCATGGTTATTGGTGGTAACTGTGATGGTTGACCGAATGACCGGATCCTTCCCATTATCCGCTTGAAAACAGGGTAATCCCACTCGAGTGGCATACTCATATTCACACTGCCTAAAAGATAAATATTTCCACGTAATCATAGAGGTTATGAGTCTACCAGCAAACCTGATGAGGACGAATGTCATAGCTGATCAGGACATGCAGAGGGTGGGGATGGTGTTCTACCTGGTAATGCCACAGGACACGGCACCACCTTCTAAACCCTATATAATCGACCTTCTTGGTTACAACTCACTCACATTAACGTGGACAAACTTCACGGGAAGTGTAACCATTGTTGATGTTGACCCACAGACACATCTGAGTGTGGGGATACCGAACACCGTGAATATGAATGGTAGTGGTGAAACGAGTGTTGGTTCATCCATAACGGGTGTAATAAGTGTGAGCGTCTCTTCATCGGGTGTTAAAAACTCATCTGTTACGCTGATGGCTCTGAAGTCTCTTGGTGGAACATCAGTTACCTTCCCCACGAACCCGCAGTATGTCCTTGATTCTACTACGCCCCTTCCAGCTAACGGTGTCTTCACGGGTCAAGTAGTGGATACATTACAGTATGGGGCTTCCTACATTGTCGCGGAGGCTAACAGTGATCAGGCTGGCACACTCTACATTGACTTCAGTGAGGACAACTTCAACACCGTTGCATTCTCAGCGGCTATCCCCACCACGAGTCAGACGACACCCACAGCCTCGAATCCATTTGTTCAGGGTACCTATGCGTATAACGCGCAGGCGCACGTCGCACTCCTAGCGAGATATGTTCGTGTACGCTACGTTAATGGTTCCACGGCGCAAACACACTTCCAAATAAGTCACCGATTCACGCAGGCATAACTGTTGTTTAACATAAAGTTTTTAGTCAAGCCTCCACTATACTAGTTATGGCTTCAGTTAGTTGGCCTTCCTCGATAACGGCGCCCGACGGTACAACTATAGGTTTCAACTCTTCTGGTCTCCTTACAGTACTTCAGGCACCCAAACTCGTGTTACCTTCAGGTATCAGTATCCAGCAGGACTCATCAGGTTACTTGGGCATATTCAACAGTAGTGGTACGGAGGTTGAGACAATCAGTGGTACAGGTCATCATGTATTCGTGAATACGAGCGGTAATGCGAGTAACTATAGTCTTGAGATTGTAACTGACGGTTCATTTACAACTATTGAAAGTAGTGCTCCCAACATGATTACCAACGCGGATACTTGGTTTAATCTTTATACACCTAATTGGATGTATCTTTATGGTACTTTAGTTTTTAATAGCGGTAGCGTAACCGCGGGTAGACAAGGTATAACAAGTGCTTTTTCAACTTCGGGTAATATTGGTCTTGGAGGTTATAATAATGCTGGGCCTTATCAAATATATAATGTTGGTGGTTTCGCAGGTCAAAGTGCATTCTTTGCACAGAACCTATCAGCATCCTACTCGACAACTTCAACCACAGCCGTGAGCACGGGTCTATACGCCTATATCCCCGTTTCCGGTATTACGGTGAATAGTCCAATAGTTGTTGAATTCGAGGGTTACGGCTACAACAACACGCTGGGGGACGGCGTCACGCTGAGCCTCTACGCATCCACGGCGGGTATACCAGCTCAGGGTTCCGCTCCACCCAGCACGGACACCCACCTCACAAGTATAACGGTGACGCAGGAAGGGGTAGCGTCCAACCCGAACAGTATGCCTATAACCTACGTGTACACGCCCACTGCTTCTGGGTCTTATTACTTCTATGTGACGCTGAACGCTGTTACGGGTGGCACGGCGACAATAGCTACACCCTCATGCATAGTGGCTCGTGGCTGGTAGCACCCTTTTCCTTTCCTCTCTTTCTTTCTAGGTGAGTGGCTGAGTAAAACCTTTTTCTACGGGTGGTAAGAGATCAGGGACTTCGCAATCAACGGTTCCAAGCTGATAAGGTGGTAGCCGAGAGCAGGCTCCCCGCTGAGGCTTCAGCTGGGGGGTAGCTCACACTTCCCCATAGTTTAATACAGTTTCCAAAACCTCGCCCCTTCTAGGGGCGGGGGTTCTAAAAGTATAAATACTTCCCCATAGTTTAATCTTCATGGGAACATACTGTAAATACCACTTGGCTCAGGGTGTACTCTCAGCGTTGGCGGACAGTGAACAGGTGCTGATAGTTCACCCCAAAAAGTCTGATAAGTGCTCCGTTGATGGGTGTAACCGCAGGGTTTACTTTGAGACATTATTCTACCAGAAGGGTTCGGGTATAATATTCGTTCCATCCAATTCGACCAGCACCGTATACTCTGGGGCTTGGTACTGGGAACCGCTCTTCAGACTTGGGATGGAACAGTATATAGAAAAGGAGAGAAAAAAATCTTCTAAAGGTTAGGGTTTCCTTGCCCACCGTAAGAAGGAAACTCAAAAGGATACTCTCCAAACTCGACGGTGGTCAAAGGGAATTTGCTGAAGCCTTCCTTGAGTGGCTCTGTAATAAGTATGAAGTGGAAGGTGTTGAAAGGACTCTTCGGTGGGATAAGGGTAAATTCAGAAAATATGGGTGGGTCATCCTGGTCAAGTGTGACTCTGAGGAGAGGGAGAACATAAACAGCTACTTTGCGAAGCTCACAAAGAAGTATGAAGTGAAGTATGGTTCGGGGATACTGGACGTTTTCTCTAAAGTGGTGGTCGAGTGTGTTGAAAAATATAACAACGAAGCAAAAAGAAAAAATTAATATAGTGCTTAGTATTATATTTGGATATGGCTGAACAAAAATTTAATCCCTTCCGTTCAATGAAGCAAAAAGCGTTGATGAGGAGAACAGGTGATCTGATACTCTTGAGCATACTTAAAACCATAAATGAAAGGGACGGTGGAGATAAACCAGCACGCTACACACACATCATGTTTGGTTCAAAAACCAACCCATTCGTGTGCACCCGCTACCTGGAAT
>Ga0208429_100147_pt1 | contig 10535 bp, 17 predicted proteins | sample BED_virus_MetaG_FD_187134 | JGI IMG/M metagenome (GOLD analysis project Ga0208429, IMG submission 187134) | Hot spring microbial mat communities from Yellowstone National Park, Wyoming, USA - BED_virus_MetaG (SPAdes) (version 2) | ecosystem: Environmental > Aquatic > Thermal springs > Hot...
CTCGCCAGATAGATAGATAGATATAGAGAGAGAGTAGATGGAGTTAGATACTGCTTTATCTACTCTATCTATTTCCCTGTTTCTGCAGTTCACCCTCTCCAGATAGATAGATAGATAGATAGATAGATAGAGAGTAGATAGGATTATACTCCTCTATCTGCTCTATCTCTTTCCAGGTTTTTACTAGTCCACCCTGTTTGTGTAGAGATAGATAGATAGAGAGCATCGATAGAGCAAAATTTATATACACTACTGACAGATAGTATAGATAGAGGAAACATGATACGCCCTAATACCCCGTTAGGGGTTTCGGAGGATGCAAGCAGGAAGGATGTGAGCAGGAAGGAAGTAGACGCCCACTTAGTAGAGGCTCACGTTTTTGGGCCCGATACTGCGGTATGCGTCTACTTCGTTAGACCTGAGGGTATAGAGCCCTTCTACCTGGTCACCCTAAGATACGGGGCTAGCGAGGTAGCCTGGGGCATGGACTACACGACAAAAAAGGCCCTTTCCAGGGCTTCTCAGGAGTGGGCAATTTATGCCCAACAAGGGGAGGAGAACCCATTCGCGGAAGTGCTCAGGCTGGAGGAGGTGTGACAATGGAAGAGGAAATACAAAAAGACCTGGAGGACTTGAAAACCCTCCTTCTCCATGACAACTTGTTTAATTACGCTATACTCAAACGAGTAATTATCATGGGGAGAATAGGGATAATACTACTTGGGGAGTTCCACAAGGATCCAATGGGGCAGACTCAACACGCTGCAGGATACCTTACCATGGGCAAAAGAACCAGAATGCTAGACCTTGACGTATATTATGTTCCATATTCCAGGAGGGTTATCCTCTCCCTCGGGAGGGTAACTGTGGAAATGACTATGGATGAGGTCAAGAAGATTTTGGAGGATGAGGATGATGAGGAGGAGGAATAGGGAGGCACTGTTACAGGAAGGATACAGGCCTTACCTAATAAAGAAGATACTGGAAGAAGATGAAGAAATGAAAAGGATCGCAGAAGAGTTGGCCAAACTTTTCAGGGAGGATGACGCATGAACATGAAAAGCTTAGGATGAGAAAGATGCGAAGAAAAACAAGAAAACAACTTTTCAAAAATGAACGGGAATACAGAGATTTTTTGCTAAAGTTACATCTAATTCTACTCCTTTTACACACGGATGATGAATCGGAAAGTGAATCGGAAAGGTTAAGGCACGAGGATTAACGGTTTTTTTACCCTGCCCGAATCCCGACTTTTTGGCTTGTTTCAGCTAGGTGTAACGGTAATGGTGACAGGGTCACTGAAGTGTTATCCCACCTTCTTAGTGGTAGGTAGCCGACTTCTGAGCGTGTCATAATAGGTAACAATTTTTATACCCTGTTTTGCCATAGTAGGGTATGAACACAAGAGGCATAATTTTGCTATACATAGGCAGAAAAAACTGCATCACACTGCAGGAAGTCTGCAGGGATCTCCACCTGGATGAACATAACGCCAAAATGGCACTTAGCAGGCTCACGAGGGAGCATTATATAACAAGGAGGTGGATGCGGGACTCGAACGGCAGGCGTGTCAGACTTTATTGTATAAGCAGTTCAAAACTCAAGGAGTATAACGTTTGATGTGCCATGGATCCTTTATGGCTTGTAGTTTGCTGTGGTGCTATATACTTGGTAGGGTTGTGGTTCTGCCTGGTTGAGGCGAAGGGGCTAAGTAACACATACACGTAAAACCCACGCTAACCAGGCTTATTTTACCTTATTTTTGGCATCTGTTGGGCTAAGTGTAACCTTAACTTGCGTTAGTAGGTCTAATTCTTTCTCTTTTCTCTTCCTTAGATATTCCTGATAAAAGGGGTCAGGTAGGTCAACTTTGAAATAATCTATCGCCTTATGTATCGATTTGGTAGTAAATTCGCCGCTTTTGTTCCTTGTAAATTCTTTTTGATATAATAACGCCTGTCCGATTTTCTGTTTCTTGTATTTCCATACTATCTTTATTTGGTACCATCCCTTTTCCCTAAGGAAATAGGCTATGTCGTCAGGTGCGGGCGTAGTAAAGATAACTGCTGAGACCCTAGTCCTCATGAGAGCGTAATATGAGTAAAAAGCCTTCATGTAGTCCTTGAACCAATAATACTTAGACAGCCAAATACTTGCATCATCGAATATAATATAAGGTATCCTTTGGTCTTTCTCAGTAAGTTGCTGGATAAAGTCTAAAGCTTCAGGCAACTCGAAGAAGTAGTTCACGTATTTCCATGCCTCATCCTTTGTTTCCAAACCACGTAACGCATATTCCACATCCCTGGCCACCTTAAAGGCGTAAGTGGTCTTTCCAGTGCCCTGAGGGCCGAATATAACTGCTGATACAAATCCCATGTTTCTGTAGGCGTCAACTATCTTTTGGGCTAACCACAGAAGTTCAGTCATTGTTCTCCTGCTCCATGTCGGTGTCCTTACCACCGTGAAGTAATTGTTTAAACAAACTCTTGTTAACGTTTTCCCTGACCTGGCCGCTACTGGCCCTAAGCACCCTCAAAATGTCCCGTCTGCCTCTTCCTCCCTTACTAACCAGATGGTGCTTTAACGCTTCTGCGTAAACCTCTAACTCCGTAACTGGCTCTTCCCCGAAATATGCGGGCAGTTTGGCGAATTCACGGGCCGTTAGAATAAGGGAAATCTCTCCTCCTGAAAGGTAAAACATGGTGTCCTTTGGGTTCACAAGTTCACTGAGGGCCCTGTTAGTCACGGTGTAAGGGTTTTCGATTTCTTGGGGTTTCTCATCCTGATTTAGATCCTGTAGCCTTCTCCTCAGCTCCTCATTTTCTTTCTCAAGTTGTTCTGTAGACTTCTGCTTAGCCATTTAACTCCCCTTTGAGGAATTAGTCGGAATCGTGAAACTTGGTGAGGATGTAGTATGCGTTACTGTGGTGTTAGTTACGTGCTGAGTAAGTAGATGCGTTAAGTTTGCGTTTGCTATACCGAAACCTATAGCCACACCTATGCCGATACCCATGACCGCACCGACTATTAACATGGTGTAGTCTACTGAACCTCCTGCTTTCGCTAACGCTTCGAAAAACCTAGTCCTTATTAGTGAGTGCATTATTTGCGGGGCATTTAGTGTCTTTAGCGTTGCCTCCCTTATCTTTTGGTCTATTTCAAGAGAGAGCGTATAGGGGAAGTCGGGTAGGACAAAATGCACTGCCACGAACTTCTTTCCAAACGGAAACTTTGGCCTTTCCAACAATAGCGGTTCGCCGTTTAAAATCCAGTCCTTTCGCATCTTCCGATTTTCCAACATCAAATACCCCTGATTTTCTATGAGTTTGACTTTCCGCAAAAAGAGAAACTGAAGACCAGCACGACTCTGCTGTAACATAGCCACATAATGCTCAGCTGTAAACAGTCTGCTATTTATCCACTTCTTGACTACCTTGACGTTAACGTCAATCTTCTCTTTCTTAAACTTCTTGTCCTTCTTAGATAGTTCTGCCTTCAGCTGTTGGAATTGGGCACGTTTAAGCTCAAACTGCCGCTTTTCATACACTTTGTACAGTAAACGTAAGTCTTTACTATCGGTTAACTGTCTCTTGGCTTCCTCATACTTCTGCCTTAACTCCTCCAGGCTTTGGGTTTTTCTTAGCTCCTCCTCCCATGCGTTAACTAATTTTCCATCACTCACCTAAGTCACCTCTTAGTAATCTCCGTAGGTGACGGAAAAAGCACAATGCCCGAAGGCTAAGATGAGGACTGCTAGAGGAGATAACCCCGATAGCGTTGAGTTTCTGCGGAATAATGCTAACTTCCCTTTCCATCCTCTTCACTCTCTTGACGGAGATAACGTAATCGGCATAGTTAAACCAAAACCTGGGCCTTGTCGTTTTGGCACTGACAACATTCCTTTCCCTCCTCATATCCGCTCCTCCCTAACCCACTGGAAGAAGAAGGCGAAGTTAACCAGTCCGAAGGCTAACGGAAGAAAGGCTAAGTAAAAGTTTGAGGATGAAAACGTTATGTCGGTGTAGTTCTGCACGAATGCCAAAAAGCCCACTGTGCCCATTACAAGACCCAAAAGGTTAACCAGGTAGTTTCTTGCTACCAACCCTAGGAGTGGGACTAGAATACCTAGAATATACACTACATCGCCTAACGCACTCACAAAAATAAATAGAAAGTTTGACCTTATAAATTACCCCTTAGTCCCGATACATTTTATAGGCTACCACTGCGGGGACTATTATTAGCACCAGGATGTAGAACAGCGGCACCAGGTTCACTAGTGTGGCGTTTGAGGCTCCCACGTATTGAGGGTTAGTTTTTGTCGTGTTGCCCACTGTGATGGTAGGAGTGGTTACGGTGTGCACATAACTCACAATGGGCGACAGAAGAACCACACCAATGAGGATGAACAGAAACAGAAAAATTAATGGCTTAAGCTGTACTTCCATCTTTTTCCCCTTAGTCCTTGTATATCTTATAGGCTACCACGGCAGGCACTATGATTAACACCAGTATGTAGAATAACGGCACCAAATTCAGTAGTGTGGCATCGGTGCCCGTCACCGTAGGCGTCGAACCACCAGTTAAATTACTGACTTGGGTCGCTATGACAGGCAGGAGTACTATTCCTATTAGGATAAAGATGAAGAGCCCGATAAGGACTCCAATGTTAAGAGAACCCTCGGCTTTACGCCTCATCAGGTTTTTGGCCACTGCCACCTTTAACCTTCCTGACATTTCTGCCCGTATTAAAGTTTGCGGCAGGATTTATAAGACCCTTTAGTTCTGTATTCAGGATCTGAATTTCTGCCGAATTGTCTTTAATTTTTGCGTATAGTGTCCTGCCATTTTTGTATAACTCAACATAGCCTTGTTGGTCTAATACCCTCAAATGGCGTAGCACTGTCGCATATGACAGGAGTAAGGTATGGGAGATTAACGATGCCGATAAGACGTAATTCTCCCCTACCAATTGCAGGATTTTCTTCCGTAGCATCTTAGCCCTTATTTCATTCGCACTGTAGGTCATGGGCCGTAACCCCGTATTAACTTCACCAGTTCCCAAATCAAGATGAAATTTATGATGAGCACGAAGGCAGTGAGGAAAGCCCCTACCACGGGCACAGATGACAATAACCCCACGCTACCCGTGAATATGGCCAACAAATACCCTAACACGTCTGCGATTGTCAAGAAAACCCATATTATCCAATCAAAAACGTAGAGCACAGGGGCTAACCATGCGAAGGATACGCTAAAGAATGTTATAGCTGGAATTGCCACGCTTGGCACTGTTGCTCCCAAAATGCTGAATGACGGTATAAGTGTTATTGCAGGTATACCCGCAGACCACGTTATAGATGAGGCGGCCAACACTGCGGAGGCATACGAAGGAGTTGCGGGGATGCTGGGTGCTGTCAGTCCTCCATACGCTCCTACCATCATGGCTAAGAACACATCAAACAGTAAAACGTAGATTATGAGCTTAGTACCCATTCTTGTCACCTAAAATTAACCCCGCTATTACACCGAAAATCACCGCTATCCCCCAATAGACAGGCATGAAGTCCATGAACATGAGTGCGAAGGTAGACGCTATTGCGGTTATTATTGCTGGTATTTTACCCGCCATTTTGTAGGTCAGTCCCATTATAACCAGTATGATGATGACTCCAACCACAGGCCCTAAGCCCGTTTGGAGGGCTAAACTAATGGCGTCGGTCATTCTTCACCTCCCATAAAACGGTCTACAAATGTTTTAGCTAATAGCATCGCTATTCCGAAAATGAAGACATAGAACAGATACCAGGGCACCAGACCCAAATAACTTACGGCAATAAGCCCCATTACTGCGGCTCCTGACGCTCCGCCCCTTCCACCAAACTTCCACCCTATTAACGTGACAGTTACCGCTACTACAATACCTATCAGCTCAGCCCACGGCTGTGAATTACTAAAGTTAAACAGACTGGTGGTAGGGGCTATGTGGTTCGTGAATGGATTTGTATAGTTGTAGTTCTGCGTTGTTACATTTGTGGTTGTTGTGGTAGTTGAGGGTTTAGTAACTGTTATGTTTAGTATTACGTATTTGTCCAATCCGCTCCAGTAGATGTCTACCAACTGATAGGGTGTGTCGGCCAGAGTTACGGTGACCTGGCCGTATCCTGTGCTATTGGTGTACCCGCTAGTTAGTTGTGTTAATGTGCTGGTATTGGTGCCCGTGAGAATTGTATAAGCCTGGTCTGCCGTAGCGGATTGCAGAACAACACCATCCACAAATAACCAATTAAGCGTTAGTTTGCCTGCCCCGTAATAGAAACCTACACCTATCACGTCTGACGTGTTGCTTATTTCTAAGCTTTGGCCCTGACCGTTTGTTAGTAATAGTTGCCCGATACTATTAACTTGGATTTGCAGGCTGTTGACACTGTTGTTACTAAACGTTAAGCCTGTAGACCCGTTGAAGGGTATAAGGTAGTTTTGGCTCCTTGTGATTATGAGGAAACCGTCATTTTGTGAAGACCAATATCCCTTAAACTCCACTAAGCTGGATGACACCAGGGAGGCGTAAGTCCATTCGAAGGTAGAAGTAGACGTAAATGCCGAAGTTGTCACATTGGCTATGGGCGTATTAAGCGTAAATTGGAAAGTAAAAGTCACCTTAGTGCCTTGGGTGGCTGTAGTCGGGTATTGTGAAACGAATATAACGGGCGTTTGGGTTGCGGGGTATAACGTTATTGTGCCCGTGATAGAACCCATGGAAATTCCATCCTCTTCTACTTCAATACTATAATAGTATGTTGTTTGTGCGTTAACGTTTGCTGTAACAGTGTAAGGCAATGGCACGAAACCATTAGTTAGGCCCTGTATGTTTATTTCAGCAGTAGGCTTGTCCTCCACAACATAGCCTAAGTTACTAGGGTAGTTGGGCGCTGTCGTGTTTACCACGGTGATTGATTGGCCGCTTATGTAGGAAGACGCAGGAGGTGCCACGAACACCGAAACGGCGAAGGCACTGACAAAAACGGGGATTGTGACGTTTTGGTAAAATGTCTGGCTAGGAGTAACGACCTGAAACTCTACCGTGACGTTTAGATACCACCCGTCAACATTGCCTGACGGGTAAACATTAGGAAGCACATATATCCCATTAGTAGAAGTTGTGTATGTGACTGACCCTTGTACTGATAAGGGGAATTGACTACCTGCCACGGTGTAGTTTTGTACGTTTACTATCTTCATCACGCTCCAGGAGGAGGCGTTACTCGTGATATTGACGGGGTTCCCTGCCCCTGTGAAAGCGTATAGTGCTTTCACACCGTTGCCCAATGTCACAGATGTCCAGGATAAAGTTACAGCATAAGGTGGAGAAGACTGAGACCCGACATATTTGTAGTTAACTATCACCCATTGGCCATATCCATAACCCGGCCCAATATTATTCACGCTAATAACGTAGGTAGATGTTAAAGTTACCAGTGGCTCAGCCGAAAAGCCTTTGGAAGTTTGAACAACAGGACTTGCGGTGTATGTGTGTGCAGTGCCATTGTTCCAAAAGACTTCGACATGGTTAGGGGAGGTGAATGAGAAACCTAAAAGAATTTGCTGGTTTACACTCAGAGACCCAACAGACCAATTGCTCTGTAAAACCCCATCATAGAACAGGAAGAGATGATAATCAGCCATGCCACCGCGTTCCAATGCTACCACAATACCATCAGCACCGTAGGGAGATGCGGGCCCATAGTTACCCGTAAACCCTGAAGGATAATTAACACCGTAGCCTATGGCGATTGAACCGTAGGCCTTGGAATTACCTGAAGACGCCAATAGCCATGTAACATTTAGAGCAATATTGGAACTGCTAAGCGATACGGATGCGTTGTTACTTATGTACTCCTGGTTTGGCAAAACTTGCAGTTCGTTAGTGTTAACAACACTAACTACTGAGGGATTTGACCACGCCAAACTTTGCCAGTTAGAACCAGGGTCGGTCACAGCAGATGAAGAGGATGATGAAGCACTAAAAGGAATAGTGGTGGAGTACTTAGACCATGAAAAGCCTCCACCCCCACCGACCCTAACTACCGCTAAAACAGGGGTAAGTAAACCCACAAGGACTAGGGCGGTCAGGACTAAAGCACGCCACATCATTAACTACAATAAAAAAAGGCAGTTTAAAAAGGGACTATTCTTTTACCAGTAATACTCTACTCCTTGGGTGCCGACATCGCTAAACATTGGTAATGCATTTCCATTCGCTTTTGGTGGGGTCATATAATATATTACACCGTTATAAAGCGGAAGCCCGTAAAATGAGGCCGTGCTGTTTGACGCAGATGCCTGAACAAATACGTAGTTGCTCGTTGGGATAACAGGGAAATTAAAAGGCGTGGTGCCATTTAGGGGGTCTTCCACCTCGAAGAATACTTTACCATCGGGTATAGGGTATTGCAGGTTTACAGTTTTGCTAAAGTATACTTGGCCGCTCTTGGCGTTTTCAATATAAACCCACGCACTAGTTATTTGTCCGTTGGTCAGTGTTGCTTTAATTGACAAATTAAATAGATAGTTAAGGTTTACCGATGAACCATTACCACCGAAGGCACCACCACCGAAGGCTATAAAATTATAGGCGTCGTATTCTAGGCAAGAATAACCTCCATTGTCGCCCCACGCTTGCACTTGCCATTCTAGCGTCCATCCTTGGCCGTTGGTGAGAAATAAAATAACTGGTTGTATATAATAAGCACCAAACGGGCCGACTTTTGCTAGTTGCCCTAAGGCTATATAATATTCGGCAAGTTGTTCACCTCCTTGGGTGGTGTTATATTCATATGTCCCGCTAAGGTTCAGGAGTGTCGTCACAAAAGTTATATTAGTAAGGTTGTACGCAAAACCTGCGTCATTGGATATACAAAGTGGGCTAAATGCGAAGCCATTGCCACCTCCTCCAGGGGGATTGACTATTTTGATCGCATAGCTTACGGGCATTGTCAACAAAAACATGGCTAAAAGCCCTAAGGCTAATACTTCCTTCCTAATAAGTAATTTCCTCATTAGGGACTTTTAAGAAAAGAATGGGTTTAAAAGAAGCCTGTTAACTTACACAAATGTTATGCTTCTTGCACACGTGGTCTAGTGCTGAGTCCGTGGAGGCTAACTGTCTTTTACAGACTGGACAGGCCGTCATATGTTCCGCATAACGTATATGTTGTTTTAGACTAAGGTAAGAGCTGAAGGGGGTTAAGCACAGAGGGCAGGCATAAGGCGAAACTGCTTTAGCAGTCAGTAACTTGAAAAGATAAGAGCTTTCATCTAACAACTCAGGGTTATATATAAGCACCTTAACAATTATCCTAATTATCTTCTTCTGCTCATTGGTAAGTTGGTGGTATCGGCTTAGTTCTTCCAAAGATAAATGTATTCCTAAAGTTTTATGATTACTCAGGTATTTTTTAATACCTGACTGCATTCTCTCACGGTCTGCGTTATTAGCTCTCTGCCGTGTTGGAGTCTTCAGCCAACATCAAAATAATACCCCTCCTAACGGCTTCACTTCGGCTTATCCTATGCTTTATGGCATACTTCTGCAATTGGTGGAGAAGTCGGGCGTCGATTTTAAACGAAATTACAACAATGTCCTGCCTATAGCTAACTAACTGTTCCACGTCACTCACCCTCGGGCTTAGCGTTTAGTATCTCCTCGGCTTCTTGGGTTTCCTCCCCTTGCTCATTCTCAATCCAAACGAATACAGTCCTCCTATTTTTGGTCTGGATGTCGCACTCCTGTGGGTGCTTCTGGCAGATCATCCTTAACGCCCTTTGAACGTTATAAGCGGTGGTGGTGGATACCTCAAACTGTGCTATTATATCTTCTAAGCTAACTTGGTGTCTGTGTTTTAATATTTTGTACATTACTTGGGCCATCTCGTAACTATTTAACTGTGGCATTTCTTACCACGTATACACTTTCTCCACAGTGTATTTAAACTTTTCTCTCTGTCTACATTATATGTCTCTATCTATCTATCTACCAGAGACCAGATCTGGATCTGAAAGGATTAGAGATAGAGTAGAAACCACAACACAGAGGATAGGTAAAGACCATCTACTCTATCTATCTATCTCTACACACAGCGTGAACTAACAAAAACACGGATAGAGACAGAGTGGATAGAGTGAGATACTCCATCTACTCTATCTATCTATCTATCTCTACACCAGATCTGGATCTGGAAAACAGAGGATAAGAGATATAAGTGATAGAGCCAATCTAATTCTATCTACATTGTATATCTATATCTATCTCTACACCAGATCTGGATCTGGATCTGAGGATAAGAGATAGAGTAGATGGAGTATCATCATCATTATACAAACTAGTTATGTTTTTGTTAGTTTACTCGCCAGATAGATAGATAGATATAGAGAGAGAGTAGATGGAGTTAGATACTGCTTTATCTACTCTATCTATTTCCCTGTTTCTGCAGTTCACCCTCTCCAGATAGATAGATAGATAGATAGATAGA
>Ga0208429_100154_pt1 | contig 10234 bp, 13 predicted proteins | sample BED_virus_MetaG_FD_187134 | JGI IMG/M metagenome (GOLD analysis project Ga0208429, IMG submission 187134) | Hot spring microbial mat communities from Yellowstone National Park, Wyoming, USA - BED_virus_MetaG (SPAdes) (version 2) | ecosystem: Environmental > Aquatic > Thermal springs > Hot...
CCCATCAACGTGTCGGCGAGGCCCGCCGCAGCCCCCCCCGCGTCCCCGGCGGGCCTCGCCGACACGTTGATGGGGGAGTACTGATCGCCGATGGCGGTGCGGAGGGACTGCCCGGCGGACCCGGCCGTGGCGTGGGCCGTCCAATGGGTGGGCCCGTGGCTCGCGGCGCAGGGGCCGGCCCAGGTGCGGCAATGGGCGGAGGCGCGGGCGGATCTCGCGACGCTCCTGCTGGGGCGGTTCCCGCCGTGGATGCGACGCGTGGCCCTCAACCACACGCCGCCCGCCGTGCGGCAGGCGTTGGCGGCGGCGGGGCCCGCCCAGTGGCGGGCGGTCGTGGACGGCCTGCTCGCCCGGTGGCCGGCCATCGGGGTCATCTGTTGGCAGCATGAGGCGTGGTTTACGGCCCAACTGGCGGCCGCGCGGGATCGCTTCCTGCATCCGAGCTAGCGGGACAAGGAGGCCCAGACCATGGCGCAGCAGCCGTTCCCGGCATCCACCAACTACAAGACCGAATATCAAGTGCGGTACCGCCCACCCGGCGAGGGCGGCGGCTTCCCGTGGGGGACGGTGCTCGTCCTGGCCGGGGCCGGCTTGGTGTACCTCGATCTGACGGGCAAGCTGCAACCGCTGCTGGCGAGTCTGCGGGCCCGGTTGACGGGCCAGCCGACTGGGGCGGCCGGCACGCCCTCGACGTCCGGCACCCCCGCCAGCAGCAGCCCCAGCCCGACCGGGGCGTCGACCACGCCTGGCGCCCTCGCCCCCACGGCCGTCACCCTCACGGGGCCCTCCACCGGCACGGTGGGGCAGCCGATCACGGTGCAGGCGCAGGCCACGGGGGTCGGCCATCCCCTGTACCAGTTTTGGCTGTTGCCGCCGGGCGGGGCCCAGCCCGTGGACAGCCAGGGCGTCACGGTGCAGGGCATCCAGAACGGGTGGATTAGCGTCCAGGGCTACGGGCCGAATGCCCTCATGACGTTCGTGCCGGAACGGCCGGGATCGTACCTCGTCGTGGCGTATGCCCGGGATGTGACCGCGCCGAGTCATGAGAACGAGACCCAGCGGGGGATCTACGAGACCCAATCGGCCCCGCTCACGATCCAGGTGACGGCGGCGGGCGATCCCGTGACCGTGGGCGGCGCGGCGTTCGCGGCCGTGCCCCGCCAATTGGCGACCTACGGCCGGACGGTCCAGGTGTACGCCGGCCCCTGGCCGGGGATCCCCGGCGGTGTGGGCATCGCCACCTATGATCCCCGGGGCAACCTGCGCAGCATTACGGTGGGCATCTACCGCCCCGGCTTGCAGGACCAGATCGGCAGTGTCGCCACGGGGCAGTACCTGCCGCCGGGGGCCTATGTCATGGTGACCGGGTAGGGGGGACGGATCGTGGCGGCCCAGCCGATTCCGAGTGAGAGCACGACGACGACCACCACGACGACGAAGTACCGCCCGCCCCAGCCGGGCCTGCTCTCGAACGTACACTTGAGCAGCGATGCGGCCGTGATCGGCATCCTTGCCGGATTGGCCTATCTGTTCACGCTAAGGTCCTCGACGCCCTCCGGTACGGCGGTTAGTCCGGCACCCCCCGCACCCTCAGGGGTCGCGACGCCGACTGGGGTGACGAGCCCGCCCAGCGGCCCGCCTGGCGCACCGGCGGAACTCTACGAGTTGGGCGCGACGGATCACAGCGTCCTCGTATCGTGCTCGCCGGTCACGGGGGCCGTGGAATACGACTGGTACGAGTATGGGACGAACGCCATCCTGGCCCGGAGTCCGACCAATGTGGCTCTGATCCAGGGCCTCCAGAGCAACACCATGTACCAGGTGTACTGCGTCGCCGTGGGGTATGACGGGCAGGCGGGCCCGCCGAGCGCGCCGCTTCTGATCAGCACCACGGCGGGGGGTCCGAGCGTGTATGTGACGCCGCCCCAGCAGGTCAACATCGTGCTCCAGATGTTGACGACACCGGGGGCTGCGCCGGGGAGCAGTACGCCGCCCCCGACGAGTGCCACGACGGGGAGCAGTACGCCGCCCCCGACGAGTGCCACGACGGAGACGCCCCCGACGCTGACGGTGCAACTGGCCCCGTACAGTCTGGTTCAGGTTGTCGGACAAACGGCACTCATCCGGGCGACGGTGACCGGGGTGCCGAGTGGCAGCGTCGTCACCTGGTCCTGGTCGGTCTCGACGCCCTATGGGCCCATCGCCACTCAACCGGTGACGACGAGCAGCACCACCTCGCAGGTATCGGTGCCGCTGGCGCAACCGGGGACATACCGGCTGACGGTGACCGCCAGCGCGGCGGGGGCGTCCGCCTCCGCAAGCGCCACCTTTCAGGCTGTGGTGGAACAGCCGGCCCAGTCGGCGGCGTCCTCCACCCCGTCGGCCCTCCAGCAGGCCCAAGAAGCGGCGGGGTCGACCCCGACGGGAGGGAGCTTGTATCAGCAGGCTGCCTCCGGCGCACTCAACGGTCAGTTGAGTCCGGCGCAGGCCCTCACCCTTGCCCGGGCTAGGAAGATTCCGGGTCCGGGCTTCGTGGTGGTCGTGCCCGGCAAGGGACCGGTGTGGTATCAGAACCTGAATCAGATTCCCCCGGACCTGCGGCCGCTAGCGGCGGTTAACTCGGGCGAAGTCGCGACGGCCGTGAGTGCGGGCGTCTCCGCCACGGGGCAGGGGGGGCAGAGTAGCTACATTCAAGACGTGCTCCACGGTGGCATCACGCCCTCCGCGCAGGTCTCCGGGAGCCAGCAGGCGCAGTATGCAGCCCAGTACCAGCGTTTGGGGATCATCCCGTCGCTGCAACAACTCCGTTCGGCACCGTCGGAGATCCAGGCGGAGCAACAGGGGATTCGGGCGTTGCAACAGGCCGGGGCCAGCCCTCAGGCGATTGAGAATTACCTCGTCCAACTCTACGGATACTCGCCGCAGATTGCGGCCGAAGAGGTGGCGCAAGGCTTCCCGGTCCTCCAGCAAAACCCGAACCAGTACAGCTAGCCAGGAGGGACCCGGATCATGGCAGCCACGACGGGCAACATCTGGGTCGATGCCGCTGTCGGCGTGGCGGCGTACGCCCTCCTCTACAAGAGGCCCCTGGGCTACGAGGCGGAGGCGTTCGCGGCGTACCAGGAGGCCCTGGCGATCCCGAGCCGCCGGGCGACCGATATCGCCAAGATCCAGCAAATGCTGAGTCTCGCCCAGCAGGCGGGCGACCAGCAGGCGGTGCAGACGATCCAGGGGTATCTCACGGCCTTGGGGGCGAACCCGGCAACGGGCGGCACCCCCTCCAGTGGGACGCCGAGTTCGTCGCCTCCATCCGGTCAGACCCCCACGCCCAGCACGCCGCAGGGCACCTCGCCCGCTGCGAGCTTTGCGGCGTGCTCGCAGGGCGAGTACCAGCAGGGCAGCACCGGCGCGTGCGTCATGCTGATCCAACGGACCCTGAACCAGTTGGCGGCCCAGGGCACCATCCACCTGACGAACGCGCCGCTGAGCGTGGACGGCATTTTCGGGCCGGAGACGGACGCGGCCGTGCGGCAGTTCCAGCAGCAGGAGGGCATCCAGGTGGACGGCATCGTCGGGCCGCAGACGTGGGGGAAACTCCAGAACCCGACGCCAGCGCCGTCGGGCAGTTCCCCCAACCCCAACCCATCCGGTTCGGGTCTGACCCAAACGTACCAGCCGGTGCCGCCGGGGTCGGTGCCGTTTCTGTCGTGCCCCTCCGGTTACTTCCATCAGGTGTTCTACACAGTGCAGTCGCCGTTCTTCCAGACGCATGAGGGGATTTGGACCGCCTGCCTCCCCGCCGTGCCGAGTAACCTGAAGGGCCTGCCGGGTGTGCAGTTGAACGGTTTTCAACCCGAAACATGGTTGTCCCTTGGGCCTGTGCAGACCGTCCAGGGCGGCGGGGCGCCCTTATCTGGGCCGATTTATGGTGTCGCCCAATACGACACGGCCTCCGGGCAGTTGCAACAGGTGTATTTGCAGACGAACAACCCCGGTGCCAAGGGGACGCTCCTCGGCGGCGGGCAGGGCTTCGTGCAGTTGCCGTGAGGAGGGGGCAGCATGGTCGTTTGGGTGCTAGCCTATCTCGCGGTCGGGTTCGTGCACGGCCTGCTCGTGACGGGGCTGGCGGTGCGGGCCCGCAGGCGTTGGCCCGTTTGGACGACCGAGACCGCCGCCGGCTGGGCAGTCAACCTGTTGGCCTGGCCGGTGGTGGCGGCCGAGGCCCTGGTGTGGGGCGTGCAGGCGACCTGGCTGGCCGTGACCGGCCGGGGGAGGTGAATGCGGCGTGGCGACGCAGGTCTTGGCCCAGGGCACGGGCTTCCCGGATCCCCAACACCTGGCGACGGTTGAACAACAGCAGCCGGCCGGTACCCGCGTGCAGTTGCGGCTGGTGTGTCGATCCGTGACGGTGCCCGCCGTGTCGGTCGGCCCCCTGCATCTCGGCGGCCAGACGGTGGCGGCGGCCAGTACCCTGGCCGCCGGGCTGGCACACTTGGCGAATCAGGTGGTGCAGGCGGTGCCGGCGCTCCGGTCGATTCCCACCTGGCCGGGCCGGCCGCTCGCGACCGCCCAGGGGGGCACGGTGGCCCTGGGCTGGGTGACGGATGCGCCGTGGAGTCCGACCCTGCTGGGGGCGCTGGCGGGACTGGGCACGACGCTCCTCGCTATCACCCTGGGCGATGTGGGGGTGCTGCCCGCCGTCGTGCTCGGCGCGATTGTGGGCCTCGGCGTCGCGCTCCTGGTGGGCGGCTGGCAGTTCCTCGCGGAGATCCTGACCGCGCCCGGCCCGGCGGGCCTGCCCTGGGCCGTCTGGGGCCTCCTGGTCGTCGGCGGCGTCTGGGTGTGGCGGGAGGTCACGGGGTCGTAGGCGGGACATAGGAGGTCACGGAGGATGGCAGACGAGACCCTGGTGCTCGACCCGGAACCGGCGACCGGCCCCTTGGCGGTGCCGGCGTCCCCGGAGATTACGCCCACAGCGGCGTCCCCCGGCGTGGGCCGCCCGCCCCGTGCGGTGCGCGTCAGCACGTTCCCGGCGGATCTCGCGGATCCCGTGCGGAATGTGCCCGTGCAGGCCGCGCAGGTGCTGATCGGGGCCGAGACCCCCCGCGCGGCGGCCGGGACCCTGCGGGTGACGGCGCTCCTGGCGGCGGGGGCGGCCACCAGCACGGTCAGTGTGTCCCTCGACGGCGGGCAAACCTGGGGCACGCTCAACGGCGGGACCGCCCTGTCGGCGGGCGCGTGGTATGTGCTCACCCTGCCGGTGCACCGGGGCGACGTGATCCAGGTGCGCGTCGATAGCGCGACCCAGGTCGCCTACCTGGCGGCCGATGTCACCGATAGCACGGCGTAGGGCCGGGCTGGTATAATAGGGCCTAACAACTGCATTGCACGGCGGGTTGACGGCGGCGACGCCGGGAACCCGTCTCCGCCCGGAACGGGTGACCGGCAGTGGTGGCCGGGGCGCACGGAGCGCCTCGGCCTTTTTGTATGGCCTGGCCCCGGCGGGCGACCCATCAAGGAGGGACAGGCTGATGGTCAACATCCCGTGGTATCGCTGGGGCGGGGGTGCCGCCGCCGGGGCCGTGGCCGACTACCTCGACGTGCGGACGAAGCCCGTCAGCACCACGCTCACGAACTCGGAACTGTTTGCGGGCTTGATGTTGGTCGCCGACGCCCTGGGCTGGGGCGGGGGCTACCGCGACGCCATCCATGGGGCGGCCGATTGGGCGGCCGGGGCCATTACCGCCGGCATCGTGCGGCGGCGGATTCTGCCGCAGCCGGTGGCGACGGTGGTGACGACGGCGCCGGTCACCACCTCCAGCACGACGACGACGACCACCACCACGCGGCAGCCCGTGCAGACCAACCTCACGGTCTCGCCGGGCGTCGGGGGGGTCCCTGCGAGCGCGGGATCGCCGGCGTTTGACCTGCCCATGGGCGGGTACTAAGGGGGGCTAGCCCGTGGCGGATCAGTTTATCGTTGAGCGCACGTTCTACGACATTACCGACACGGTCGGATTGTCGGCGAACGAGACCAAAACGTACGACGCCAGCGGCCGGGCGCAGGATGGCAATAATTACATGACCCCCAACACCGTCACCAGTTCCACAACCAATGGAGCGGTGGCGCGGGAGGTCACGAGTATCGAGATCATCCCGCCCCAGGACAGCAACGGCAATTACGAAGACCTCCGGGAAGTCAAGCTGGTGCTCGACAACAAGGATTACGGGCACTACATCACGCTCCCCGGCACGGGATCGCACCTCATGACGCCGTTGCGGACGCAATTGCGGGGGTCGGCAACCTTCCGCATCCGCTTGGGGGAACCGTTGTGGCGCGTGCTCCTGGGCCCGTTGGGGCGGGGCGGCGGGGCGAGCAGCAATGTCCCCCTCTTGGCTTCGGCGCCCAAGTATAATCGGGAACTGGGTATCACGGTGTCCTCCCGGTTCGGCGTCACGGGCGCGGGCAGCGGCGGCTTCCGGATCATCGTCAAGGGGTACGAGTACACGGAGGCGGCGTTGGCGTACCTCCAGCAGTTCTGGCGGAACCAAGTCTCCCTCCAGACGATGCGGCGAACCCTCACGGGTCAGCCGGCGCTGTCGTTCACGTACCCGGCCCCCAGCCAGCTCTCCATCAGCACGTGGCCGGGGTTCCCGGGCGGCACGGAGCAGGGGTCCATCAAGATTAACCCCTACTTCCATTTCGCCCTGAACGCCCAAGCCACGTCGCCGAACCTGCCGTATGCGCTCACCACCTTCCCGAGCCTGGGCGGGGCCAACGGCAACGTAGAAGACCTCCAGCAGAACCTGGGGCTGGAGTTCAACCTCAACAACGACGCCCTGTGGGTGCGGGCGTGGGGCGTGCGGGGCGTGCCGCTCCCGCCGGGCCAGACGGGGGCCCCGGGCACGCCGGGCCTGAACCTGAGCCGCGCCGGGTGGCTGATCAACGGCGACGAGATCCCGGAGGGCACGGGCCGGAACGGGATCTTCGTCACGCAGGGCGTGAACCCACTTGCCTTCGGGCAGGCGGCCCCCTACGTGAACGAGCCGAACACGTTCATCCCGGTTCCGCAGTTCCCCGGCGAACTGCTGGTCTACAAGGACAACGCCGTGCCGTTCATCGCCGACAATGGGTCGCCCACGCCGGCCTACCAGGTGGCCGTGGCGGTGATCGGCGTGCTCGTGGAGCAGCCGTAAGGAAGGAGGGCCGCGTAAGCCATGGCCGCGACGAAAAGCTATACCTTCGCGCCGGGGGCGGTGAATGCCAACACGCCCACGAATCTCCCGGCCGACGCGCCGCACTTCCTGCGGCTGACCTCGGTGCTGGTCCTGACGGAGGCGAGCGGCGGGTCGGCCTCGACCGCCTCGCCCGCGTATGCCCAGGTGATCACCAGCGGCACACCGAGCGCGAACCAGTTTCTGCTGACGACGGGCGCGAATGGGCAGCAGCAGTGGGAGTACGGATCGGCGACCACGACGGGGACGGTCTTCGTCCTGATCGGGTTCGTCGAGGGCACCCTCGCGCGGGTGAGTTAAGGGACGCCGGCAACGGCCCTCGCGGCAGGCGGGGGCCGTCCTGATGCCGGGTCCGCGACAAGGGGGTCGCAGTGGTGGCGACAACCACCTTCGGGGTTCAGACCATTCGGGATGCCGAGCCCTACTGGCTCCAGCAGGTGGCCTACACGGCGTTGATCCCCAGCGTGCCGGCCAATGCCCAGGTGTCGGTGCAAACGGCGGTCCAACGGTGGAACCCGACCAATGATCCGAAAACCGTCGTGATTCTCGACGCGGTCGCCGCGTCCACCGCGCCCGGCGTGCAATGGTGGCTCCAGAACGACAAGGCACTGGGGCGCGTGGATTTAGGCACGGTCCCGCCGGACCTCACGCCGCTCCCGACCGGCCGGGTGGCCGTGGACAGCCTCTCGCATTACCTCGTCAACACCACCTCCGCGCCGGCGACCAACATTCAACTGCTGTACCGGTACACGATCTGGCACGACACCCTCGCGTGGCGCGTCATGCGGGGCCTGCCGCTGACGGACGAGCAACGGCAGACGCTCCGGTCCCTGGGCCTGGAGACCACGCCGACCGACCAGCGGGGCACGCTGCCCATGACCCTCGACCGCATCATTGAGGGGACCTATCGTCCCCGCCTGATCCGGGCCCCCCTCAACTACGCTCTCCTGGTGAGCGCCAGCACGACGGACACCACGTTCCATACCGAACGGGCGGAACCGAACCAATTGCTGGTCCTCCGGTCGATTGCGGCGGCGGCGAACGAGGAGGACGGCGTCACGATCACCGTGGACCGCGACAGCCAGCAGGGGGCCATGGTCCTCGACGCGGCCATGTTGCGGATCGACGCGCCGCTCACGGTGTTCCTGCCGGCGACGCAGCACCTGAGCTTCCATGTGCAGGCCACCACGACGCCGGCGGCCCCCATTCCGGTGCGGCTGGAAATCTGGGCGGTCGCCCTGAGCAATATCCTGCGGCTCCGCCTCGGCCAGGCCACGGCCGAGACGCTGGCCCCGCTGATGGGGGCCGAGCAGGCGCAGAAGCTCGCGGCGGCCGTGCAGGCCGGCTTGGTGTAAGGAGGCGGCCCGGTCATGGAGTTGCACACCATTCGGCCCAGTGCCGTGGTCGCGCGCAACAAACTGGTCGCCTTGACCACGACCAGCGCGACCCCGATTGTGACCGTCCCCGTGGGCCTGACGGGCCTGTATCGGGTCGGGGTTTACGGGATCGTGCAAACGGCGGCCACGACCGTCACCGTCAGCGTGACGTATACGGACCCGACCACGGGGAGCCAGCAGACCCTGACGCCGATTAACGGCGTGAGCGAACCCGTCGGGCCGTTTACGGTGGCGGTGACCGTCGCGGCGCAGGGCGGGACCGCGATCAGCGTCACGGTCACGGCGGGCACGGCGAACCAGGTGACGGTCAGCGCGGCGGTGGAGGCGCTGCCCTAACGGGGGCGGGCCGGGACTATGAGTCTCGCCCAGGCCGCCCAGGCGGCGGTCCAGGTGTTCCCGCCCGCGATCCAGGTCACCATGGTCGCGATTGCGGGGGCCGAGAGCGGCTGGGATCCCACGGCGGCAGGCGATCCCTGTGCGGCGAATCCGGGGGTCCCCTGTTGCGACGGGTTTACGAGCTTTGGGCTGTGGCAGATCCACACGGTGCACACCGATCTGCTGCGGCAGTTGACGGGGAGCGCCGACCCCTGCGCGTGGCGGGCCTGGCTGAGCGACCCCGTCCACAATGCGGTCGCCGCCTATGCGGTGTACCGGTCGCCGTCCGGCCTCGCGAACTGGACGACGTATACGGACGGGGCCTACCGCGCCTATTTGGCACAGGCCCAAGCGGCCGTCGCCCAGGCTCGGGCCGGAACCGGCGGCGGATCCCCCGCCGGGGTCCTGCCGGGGTTGACGGGGGTCCCGCTCCTCTTCTGGGCCGGCATCGTCGGGGCCGCGTGGTGGTCGTGGCACCAATTCAGGGGGTGACGCGGGATGGGCTTTGTGGATGACGCGCTCCGCTATGCGACGCATCCGCAGGTGCTGCCGCACCTGGTGCGCCTCCTGAGTCCCGGCCCCCAGCAGCAGGCGGCGGGCTATCAGGAATTGGCGACGGAGATGCGCCGGCTCCGGGAGACGTTGACCCAACAGATCGATTGGCGGCCCGGGGCGGGGGGGCCGACCGGATCGGGCGCGGCCGATGCTGAGGCCCCGCCCTCGGTCGCGGCCGTCCGGGATCAGGTGGTCCGCATGAGCGCGAGCCTCAAAGAGGCCCTGCGGTTCGCGCGGGAGGATGGGCTGGCGCACCCGGAGGTCCAACAGCGCCTGCGGGATGTGCAGCAGTGGGGGCAGGGTTTGCCCGCGCTGGAACGCTTTGACCTGGCCCCGGAGCGCCTGGCGGACCTCCCCCCGGCCGAGCAGGCCCGGTGGCGGGCGGCGTTGCCCCACCTGCGGCGGGCGCGGCAGGCGGCCGTGAACCCCGTCGCGTCGGTGGCGGATCTGGAGGCGGCCGCGGCGGCCTTGGGGGCGGCGGCGGCGGGCTTGCAAACGGCCGTCTTGGCCCCGGCCCCGGCGGCCCCGCCGGCGACGCCGGCCCCGTCCGGCCCGACCCCACCGCCCTATTCCCAATACGCGCCGGACATGGAGCGGGACACGGGCTGCCTGCCCTGCGGGAACGCCCACCTCGCGGGCGTGGCGGCGGTCGCCGACAAAGCGGCCGAGCT
>Ga0208429_100155_pt1 | contig 10224 bp, 16 predicted proteins | sample BED_virus_MetaG_FD_187134 | JGI IMG/M metagenome (GOLD analysis project Ga0208429, IMG submission 187134) | Hot spring microbial mat communities from Yellowstone National Park, Wyoming, USA - BED_virus_MetaG (SPAdes) (version 2) | ecosystem: Environmental > Aquatic > Thermal springs > Hot...
TTTCAAAGAATTTAAGCAAAAAAGACACTAAAATCAGCTTTAAGGATCTTCTTGATTGTATCGAAGAAATCAAGAAAGATTGCAAGTGAATATTTCCATCCCCGCATGCGTTGACTTAACTATTTGCTTTTTTGGAAAACATAAAAGGGAAAGCAAGAGAAAAGAATTTAGATTTGGCTCACATTAATATATTATGGCTCAGATTGAAATAGCTGATCCTTTATACCAAGCTGAGAAGTTAACACGAGAATATGCAGCTCGTTTAGGTCCTAGTTTAATCGATGACCGTATTCTAAAAGAATTCGATAGAATTCGTGATTTCATAACTAGAGATTTTGCCGATACTTTATCGGAGAGAGTTGATAAATACTCTGAGCTTGGCAGTGAAAGAGTCGAGTCTTTAACCGGGTTGGTCAGCGATATCGATGTAGTTCTCACTCATATCAGTCGTGATTTGGATAGATGCTTTGAGATAGAGGAAGGTAATACATGCAGGGCGAGTCCTGAAGCAGTAGATGCATTAAGAAGAGTAGAGGATAGAGTAGTTGAAGCTACAGGTCAAAAATGCATAATAACAACTAGGTCAGTTGCCGAGGTTTTAAACAGTCTAAGCTCATGCATTCATAGAGTGGCCGATTTCTTAGCTGAAACGAAAGCAGTAAGCAAGCGTTGCAGCATTAGTGAAAAATCCAATCCTAATAATGCATTAGTTGAGGCATGTAAAGCATGGGATGAGCTGGTCGATAAGCTTAACGAATTAAGATTATATGCTCCAGAAGATGTAATTCCTCTTCAGGGTATAATAGTGGACGATGAGTTGATGATGCGTGTAGGTTCAGCCGCAGGTCATGCCACTCATATAGATTTAGAAAAAGGAACCTTAGAATATTTTGATAGAGATGATAATGTGAATATAGCAATGCAAGATTACTTTGAAAGGTATGCAGGGCTAGACTGTGTTACTTCTTCAAACGGTGTGAATTGTAAAGGTGTGAACAAGGATAATGTAAAGAAAGTTGCTAAAATACTAGCATTTGCAACATCAAAAGATTTCAGACTTGATAATCCTGAAAGCTATTATTTAGGGAATGAACGTTTAACTAGATTCCTTAGTGAACACGGTATTGAAGTACCTGTTCCTAAAGAGCAGATTCAAGAAGTTAGAAATGCACTAAAAGAGTATATTGCTGCAGTTGAAGAGGCAGTTAAAGAAGCACCTACCAGATTCAAGCCCAGACTTGAGGAATTAGCAAAGGAAGTCGATGAAGTTCTTAAGGAAGTCAATAAGAAGATTGAGGAACTAAGGCCTCTAGTTACTAGTTAGTCAGTCGCTAGATACTTTATAGAGCATGAGTGAAAAAGAAAGCGTCTTAAAGAAATATACTGATTTACGCAATGACTTAGAGGCAGGCTCGCACCGTCTTTTTTTAAGGCATATTATAGATATTTATAATATAAAAGGGAGCATCGAAGAACTTAATGAAAGTCTAAGTTTAGACGATAACGACTTTATTGGGGCCTTATATAATATAAGCTCTTTAGTAGAGGATATTAAATATAAAGTAATAACATATCTTCAAGGCGATTTTCCGCAGTCTTTTTTTGAATATAATTATGGGAAGTATATTAAAGATGAACAAATTGACCCTGCAATAAGAAATAAGCTTAAAGAAATAGGAAATAAGGTTATTGAGAATGAAAAAGATCCGCTTATTCAACGATTTAATAATACTCTTGAGAAATTCGAGATTCAGCGCGATAACTTGGATAATTATATCGACTCTTTTATAGAGGAAATTGACGGTAAATTAATCAAATACTTTATAGAACATGAGTGAAAAAGTTTTAAGAGAATTGAAGAATTTGAAGGCTGTTTTAGGTTCTGATGCAACCATATTAGGATGGTATTTAGCGAATTATGATAAGGATATTAGAAACATAGTGGAAGCATCTGATGACATAAAGAGATATTTAGCTGAGGCAGACGTTGAAGAGTTTTTATCACATTTACGTGGAATAAGCAGTAGAATAAGTTACATTGATTCTCATATGGAAAGTATCATTAAAGCCAACTTACCTTTTGAACGCTATCAAGATCTTTATTTGTTTTTAAGAGATTTATCGAAGCATGTTTCTATTTCAAAAGATGTTCAAGATAAGATGCGGAGAGTTGTTGAAAAGATTAAGCAACTAAATGTAACATATGAAAATATACGTAATCGTTATATGCATCTCAGAAATCAACTTGATAACATTCAAAAAGTATATAAAGATGTCGATGTATTCTTAATCAAATACTTTTTAGAACATGAGTGAGAAAGAAAGGTTATTGAAATATACTGATTTGCACAATTACTTAAGTTATGACTTAGTCTACCGGCTTGAAGATAGTATTCATAATTACGAAATTATTATTGATGTAATTAAAGACAGTATTGAAAAAATTAATGAAAAGTTAAGTTCAGATGACAATGCTTTTCTTACTATTTTATTCGCTGATCCTCGTTCTTTACTATTTACGGTCAGGATAGAATTAGAAAGGATTTTACACGGCAAATTTACTAAATCTTTTTTTGAAGATAACTATGACGACTTTATGGAAGACGAGCGAATTAATCCTGATATAAGAAGAAAACTACGTGAAATATACAATAAAATTATTAATAATGAAAAAGACCCAATCATTGCAAAAGTTCGTGATGCTCAATCAGACTTTGATACCAAGCATGATTCATTACGTGACGCAATTCGTCCACAGCTTAAGGAAATAGATGAATTATTAATCAAAATCTTTCTTGAGCATGAGTGAAAAAGAAAGAGTCTTAAAGCTTACACTTGGCGAGCCTGTTCGAATTAAAGAGATATTCAAGAAATATGTCAATTTGCTTAATTCCTTAATTTTTGAATTAGAGTACAAACTTAAGGACAGTATTAATAATTATGAAACCATTATTAAAGAAGTAAATGACGTCATTGGGGAAATTAACGAAAAGCTAAGCTTAGATGATATTACTTTTCTTCATTCCTTCTTTAGTGATCTTAATACCTTATTATATACTAACAAGCTTCGATTAGAAAAGCTTTTGCAAGGCGGATTTACTAAACTTTTTTTTGAGCGTTTTTACGATGATTACATGGAAGATAAGGGGATTAATCCTGATATAAGAAAAAAGTTACACGAAATATACAATAAAATTATTAAGTATGAAAAAGATCCAATCGTTGCAAAGGTCCGTGATGCTCAAGCAGAAGTTGATGTTAGGTCCGATTTATTGATTTATTGGTCTCGTTCGCGGCTTGGCGATGTAGATAACGAATTAATCAAAATCTTTTTAGAACATGAGTGAAGAAGAGGAATTACGTAGGGAAGAGTATCAATATTTGAAAGATAAATTAATCAACGCTAAGAACAAAATAGATTATTCACTTAAAAACTACAATACAATCGTTAACCAGATTAAGCAGGATTTAATTGCGCTAAAGAAGATAAAGGATTTAGACTTTGAAACATTTAATAAAGAATTTGACGCATGGTTTAACAATTTACGGAACATAAGCAATGCGATTAATGATAAATTAGTCTCTATTTCTGTAGGAATTGAGGCATATGACTCGTTCCATTCATGGGAACAATTAGGATCTCCATCGAAGATTCTTTCTGTATATTTTCCATATGTTCTTAATCCGAAGTACGGGGGTGAGGTAATCACAACATCGACACTTTCACTTGGTATTTGCTTTAATAGTTCATAAGCGTCTCCACAGTGTATTTTATTCAGCCAATACTCAATTGGTTTTATTTCATTCATACACTAATATTTTTAGTGAAAATAATAATAAAAACGTATTAATTGAGTATGAGGCCTGAAGATGTTGCATACTGGAAAGAATATGCCTATACCTATTCATTTTTTGATGTTAAGGGACTTGTGATCCTTGATATCGGTGCAGATATTGGTTCCAGTGCCATATGGTTTTTGCAACATGGTGCAAAGAAAGTTATTTGTTTCTCTCTTGAGCCACAGGTATTTTTCGATGAAAGAATAGAGTGGCATGGTGAATGGAAAGGTGAGTATGTTCCGGCCGATTTGTTAAAGGTAGACTGTGAAGGCTGCGAGTGTTTATTGACGGAAGAGCTCATTAGCAAATACAAGTATTATTACATTGCAATACATACAGGAACTTCATGCTTTGAGCGTTTAAAGGCATATCTTGATAAACATGCTACACCAATTTTTAAAACAACAAGTTCTGAAGGCATAACGGAAATAATGTATGCAGGTAGCAATACATAAGCAAAATTTAGCCAATAAAATTCGTTGGGGAAAATTTTATTGCAGAAAATTTATTGGAGAAAAATTTACGCAATAAAAATTACCCAATGAAATTTATTGGGGCAAAAATTAAAGGGCAAAATTTTGTTGGGCAATTTTTAAAGGGGAAAAATTTATTCAATAAAAATTTGTTGGGGAAAAATTTTAAGCGTAAAAATTGTTAGGGAAATAATTCTTCAATAAAATTCTTGGGGAAATTTTATCGAAAATTATTTACGTTAAGCAGATTCTTAAAAGCTTAAATGCCACTTTACTTTGTATTGTAATATGAAACAAGAATTTAAATACGGAATATATTATCTTGGCAATGCTAAAGAACTAATAAAAACAATACCTGATGAAAGTATAGATTTAATTTTAACAGACCCGCCATTCGGATTAGAAATGGATGAATTCGATGACCCGAATGTTTTCTTTGAACTAGAAGATGAGATGTGGAGAGTATTGAAAAAGGATGCATGGCTTGTTTTCTTTTATTCAATAAAGAAACTTCCTGAAGCTTTTAAATTTAAAAAGTTTGAATATGCTTGGCAAATTATTTGTCATTTCCCGACACCTTTTTCTAAATCAGTATTAGGGGATAGGTGTTATTTACCAATATTAGTTTTTAGAAAGGGAAAACCGAAGATTTATTATAGAAGGTATGATGTAATTCCTGCGGATGAACTGCCATTCGTAATAGAACTGGTAAAAGATCCACGATATAAACCAACCTTTACGATATCTGTATTATTGCATATGTTTACAAGAGAAAATGATTTCGTTTTAGACCCATTTGCTGGTTTTGGTTCCATTCCAATAGTTGCAGAATTCTTCAAGAGAAAGTGGATTGCGTTCGAGATTGATGAAAGGAAATATAATATAGCTGTGAAATTCATAAGAGAAGGTAAAGTTGAAAAAATAGCTAAGCTAAGAAAAGAAAAATCTAATCATTCATTAGAACCTTTCTTTTAGTATGTTTTTCATAATTATATAGTATATGAAAATAAGAAAGGATATGTTATAAGGGTGGTGTTTTTTAAAAAGCAAGGGGAACGTTTAGTATCAGCAAAAGAAATTTATTTCTTTATAACTCTTAAAGAGGCTAAATTTAGCCTCTTATACCCCTAAAGGAACTTATACTAATACCCCTGTCAAATACTAGATCAGGTTATCAGGTCCTATCCTGCTATACTATTTAGGACGGGGAGTGTCAACTGGACCTATCCTGCTATACTATATACCCCCTTTTTATATTTTTGTATAATTTTTCCTTTTTTAAAATAAATTTATTTTTTATTTCCAAAAGAGGATTTTTTGGAAAAAACTTTATCTTAAAAAATTAAGTTTAAGCAAAAATTTATATACCACATGATTTATTATTAAGGTATGGAAAGCGAAATAAATTGGGAGGAAGTAGTTGAACTTAATGAGGTATTAATCACTAAAGCAACCTATCCTATACTTTGGATAGGTGAAAATGGATACAGCATCACAAGGTTTGCTAAATTAATCAAGGTTAGACCAAGTTATTACAAAAACCAAGAAAAAATGGAACTTGTAGTTCCAACAGTCGATTTTGAAACCAAAAGATATACTTTTGTACCAGATAGATGGTATATCGTGGCAGGAGGAGTATATCCAAAGCTAGTATTTGTAAAAGATATAATAAAGGTTTATAGAAAAGAAGAAATTGAGAAAATTATTTTAAGCGATTTAGATCTAGGAGTAAATACTAAGTATTTACTAGCAAATGGAATTAAGAAAAAAACATACGGAATAATTTATGAACAAGATATACCAGATATGTTCGAACCACTTGAATTGAATGAGGGGGAAATAATAGCAAAGTTGTATCCAGAAACATTTAAAATATTCAAATTCAAGCAAGATAACAGGATATTTATAAAATATATTATGCCAAAGGATTGTTAAAGGTAAAAATAAATAAATAATTTTTTCTTTTTATTTTTTCTTTTCCCTTTTTTCTTTTTAGCTTAGCTTTTTTACATAACCTTATTCTCAATTTAAGCAAAAGTTTTTATATCAGGAAGTTTATTATAAGTTTATGGAAAGTGGTAATTTAGCTTTAAGTGGTATTCCAACAAACAAAATACCTTCTTATATAAGTCAAAATGGCCTTTTTAAAGTTAAAATAAGCGAGCAACAGGAAATTGAACTAAATGTTGCTAATATTCAGGCAATTTACTATTATAACGGTTATTATTACATTATTTATTCTAATCCACCAGTTCAAACAGTTCCTATTCCATACTTGGCTACCAAACTAAACTTTCAAGTTAAAGGTATACAAAAAGAAATTTGCAAAAAGTGTGGTTCAGAGATCGAATGGGACGCTGACGAACCTTATTGCCCAAATTGTGGCGATTATTATGGCAGTAAATACGTTAGCTTACTAAAAATTACTTTAGATATTGATCAGAAGACCGAGCTTGAACAATTTTTAAATAAATTATTTAAAGTAAACGTAAATTACTATAAGGATTACTGGTGGACCATAGCGGGTGGTTCTAGTTCTAATTTTAAGCTACAAAAACTTGAAATACAGTTATTCAGGAACTACATTATGGGAATCGGTATTGTTGAGAATCCAGAATTTGAAGAACATCACTACGATGACTTTGAAACGTATCATCATAAAGAATCAGGTAAATTCATCATTGTTAAGGTTGATGCGCCTAGGAAATATATATATTATTTATTCACTCTTTCTAGTGAGCCTGACTTAACACTATTTAATTCTTTACTTGCAGAATTCCAGAAGCAAGAGGAAGAAAGGCAAAGAAAGGCAGAGGAAGAACGGAAAAAAAGAGAAGAAGAAGAAAGAAAAAGAAAAGAAGAAGAATTGAAAAAATGGGGCGATGAGAACAACGTCATTAAGGAAATAATTTCAAAAGCGCCAGACTGGGCCGATGGGGTAATAATAAAAACTAAAACAATAAAAGGAGAAGATGATTATGATGTTATCATTCAACTTTATCCAATCAAAAAAAGTAGCTGGAATAATGATTATTATACATCATTCGAGTGGAAGCCAGTCTTTGTTAATATTCCTGATCAGTATCTATCAAAATACACTCAAAAAGCAATTCTTAAAAACGGTCAAATTGTAAGCGTTAAGCTTGGCGAACAAAAAGGCAAATATACTCCTATTTCTTTAGCTTAATTTTTTAAGCTTATTTTTTCTTTGGTCGGCCTTAAGCTTTTTTCTTTTAGCTTTTTTAGTTTAAGCAAAAATTTATATATGAGAAAGTTTATTGTTTTTTTATGGAAAGAGAAGAAATAAATTTAGGGGAAGTTAAAATAGTGTTGAAAAGGGAGAGATTTTTCTTACATGATGAAGCAACTGAAATAATCATTAGCAACGGCAATGAGAGAATTGAAGTGTATGCTACATGTACTTGTGGATCGTTAGGTTGCGGGCCTTATCTCATTGTTAAAAAATATCAATTAACACCAGACGGTTATGTAATAACCGATGAATGGTGTCCTTGTCAGTGTCATACTAACACAAGCAATAACTTGCCTTGTGGGAGTTGTACATGCTACTTTGGTAGAATTGTAACAAAACCATAAATTTTTTTTCTTAACCTTTTCTTTTTTTGCTTTAATTTATTTTTTCTGGCCGGCCTTAAGCTTTTTGTATACATTTATAGTTTAAACAAAAATTTATATACTAGGAAGTTTATTATTTTCTCATGGAAAGAAAGACTGCTATAGGAAGGGTAGCGGTATCCCAAAAAAGGCAACGTTATGGTATAATTCAGCCATACTGTTATTTCTGTTATAAAAGCAATAGTTCCAAAAAAGGGATCAGGCGGGGCGTTTATCAACTTCAATACAACGGCAAAACTATTTATTTGTGTAGGTATTGTTATAAAATATTCAATTCTCATTAAGCAAATTTTTTCTTTTTTTTACCAAAAAGTTTTTATATTAGGTAGTTTATTATATTAATATGGAAAGCCTGAAGAAAGTATTTTGGGAAGAGCAACCATATGATGCGTTCTTTATTCTTCCGGACGGTAGCGTTGTTGAAGCAATTCAAAGCAAGGACCAAGAAAACTATTATATCCAGTCAGATAAACAAGTAAGCGTTCAGTATCTTGTTCTTACGCTTGAGAATAACGCTATAAATCAAACTAAAATTGAAGACTTTAACACTACGGATGATGAATTTGCAAAAAGGATAGCTCAAACACTTAATTTAAGGACTCTTGAAGTTTATACGTTTCAAGAAACCTTAGGCGTTTTTATTGCTAATCACTTATTCACAAAACCTTCCCCTAAAGGAGGAGGATTACAAAACATGTTTTTTGGACCTGGGGATCTTGTATATACAGTTAAGCGGGTGTATAAAAAATACAAAACGGCAGATATGGATTATAAAACGTACCTGTTTAAATATAATTTAGCAAAAATCAACTTTAAAGTTCATTATGAAAAAAATAACAGGTTTGTAAGAAGATATGGCACAGTATATGTTTATAACTTAATATTTTATCGTGTTCTTGATGTTCAATTCACAACAATAGCGCAACAAGTCAGTCAACAAGTTCAAGTACAGCAAACACAACCGCAGGAAGAGGAAGATATAAGGCTTCAAAAGTTGAAGGAAAAGTTTTCTTCTCAAAGTTAATTTTTTTCTTATTTTTTTTTAGAAAAATTTTTATATTAGGTAGTTTATTATAAGTTTATGGAAAGTTATTTAGTATTGATGGTTAAGGAAGCATACGGTTTCGAAGGCATACATTATTACTTTTCTTCTATCCTACCATCAGTTCCTTTCAGTGAAGACTATAATTACGTTGGAGTCGAAATCCTCCCTTTTAAAGGGGAGGGAGAACTTATAATCGAAAGTAAGCTAGTAGGGTTATGGGATAATGAGCGCTGGGAACACAAGGTTATTAAAAATACAATCCCACAAGGCGTTCTTCAGCAACTTAAAGAATACAGAAAATCAAGGTTAACACTAGACTTGGATTATACTGATTCTTTTGAGCTTAGTTATTTGGATAAGCTGCATAACATTTCTCCTGATCCTGTCTTTATTAAAACTCAGCGTGGTTATCATGTAGTAATCAATTTAAAGCAACCATTAAACTTTACTGATAGGCTTAAATTAAGGCAGGATCTCGGTGATGATTTAAACAGGATACACTATGACAGAATATTACATGATTTAGGTTTCGAGGGCCTTACCGATATTCTTTTTGATTACAAGTGGTGGGAAGGTGAGAATTCCTTCCACAAGTGGGAGAAGGTTAATAATATTCCAGTCCAGGGCAAAATTTCTTTTACTCTGCCTAATATGCAATTAAAATTAAACAATAAAGAAATCAGGATTGAAAAGGATACAGTAGTTCTTAGTGGTTTTTCAGCAAAGGATGCAAAATGGATAATACGCAGCATCGAAGATAATTTCTGGGAGTATTCACATATGATCAAGCGGGGAGAAACTTTCCCGAATAAGTTTTATAGTGCAGTAAGGAAACATTGCGGTTCAATTTTAGCAGCAAAGCTCAATGTTTATGAACAACAAGGTTTAGTTAAATTTATTCAAGATTTCTATGGGCCAGTTGTGATTACTCTAAAGGGTGAGGCTCAGCAAATTGCAGGATTGCTCATAGGAAAACAAGGCAACAAGATTAAAGCAATTCAAGAGGAACTAGGGATGAAAATTAAAATCGTGAATGAGAGGGAGCCTCAGCAGGTTACACCTGTTGAGGATGTGATACGAAAACGTTTAGAGGATACACTAGCACAGTTTTCTGATGTTCGGATCCAGAAACTTAGGCGTTATTTGTAGTTTAAGCAAAAGTTTTTATATTAGTTAGTTTATTATTTTATTATGGAAAGAGTAAATTTGAATTGGTTAGAAGAAATTGAT
>Ga0208429_100159_pt1 | contig 10042 bp, 8 predicted proteins | sample BED_virus_MetaG_FD_187134 | JGI IMG/M metagenome (GOLD analysis project Ga0208429, IMG submission 187134) | Hot spring microbial mat communities from Yellowstone National Park, Wyoming, USA - BED_virus_MetaG (SPAdes) (version 2) | ecosystem: Environmental > Aquatic > Thermal springs > Hot (42-90C)...
GTAAAACTCTAATCGTTAAAGGGCGCAGCGAAGATTCGACCGACTCATCATCACACTACGCTTTCACTTCAGGAGTTTTAAGGTGACGATATATGGGGGAGTTCAGCAAACATGTGAACAACTCTTGATCCCCTCTGAACCTCTAGAGATGGATTGGGGGGACGGGGGTGGCGGGAACCCTCGAAACATCAACGCCTATATGGAAAAGCCACTAATTCACGATTTTGATCACTTTGGTTTCAAAGAAAAATTCCCATACCGTTTCCTATTTATTTATGGTGACTATAAGATTGAACCACTCCCTTCATGGGCTGCCATCCAAATAAATGTTTTAAAGGTCGTATAGAGCGTGTGATATTTGTTACACGCTTTATAATGAGTTCAAAACCTCACCCACCTGTCTAAAAGTGAAGATCACTAAAAGGAGATGCTGGTGGGATGTCGCAAGTGGGGTTTCCGTGGTGATTCATGACTATCAACTGGTGTGCGGAGAGTGGGGGATCTACGATCATGAACACTTCTGGAAGTGGCCAACAAGATCTCCACGGAAGGGGATCGAGTTTGCCCGAAGTATAACGTTCCGCGATTTAGGGGTAGATCAATACCTTTTTTAGTTTCCGTTGTTAGTCACGTACAAATTTTTGACCTAAAGTTCGGAGGGGAGCAGTCAAAAGCGAGTTTGTGTGAGAGTGTATACATTGTAAGAGTGTACATATGTGGATTGTTTCGATTTCATTCTCAATAGCGGGATGTGCAGGCTGTGGCTTGCCAAAACCGATTGCCAACACCCCCCGTGATGTTAACATGGGTTAACCGTATTTCTCCCTCAAATTCACGCCAACCCTTCAGTTATCCCATCTCGTCTCAAATCTCCCCGCAGAGTGGGGTTTAGAAAAGGGGGGAGTTGGCTTACCTACCTGCAAAGTATAACCTCAGGGATTAAGCGTTGCTGGCTTTTAACCGTTAGAGGTTATTTCTTATCTCAGACTAACAATATACCTCTATGATCAAACATGGTCCCTGAGTTTAAATGCAATATGTGCGGTGCGGTTTTCGCCACCCAAAGTGAATTAATGGATCACACAGCTAAGAGTCATAGCCAAACATCGGCTCCCCAGTATAAGTGTGATAAATGCGGAGTTAGTTTTAAGACCCAGGAAGAGCTAATGGCACATGCTAAGTCATCGCATGCAATGTGAAATACTGCCAAACCGTGCAGATCCATTACCCTCTTTTTAATCACATTAGTGTTGGTTGAGCGGAATAGTAGTATTTGGTGGTGGGTGAAGGTGGGTGTGCTTTGAGTAGCACGCGACCTCTGGAGTGAAGAGTTTTGGTGACGTCTACACCATTAGATGCGGCTCAACCCACTAGCTGGATGCCCGTTAACTGTGGGGTGCGACACCAGCTCGCGGAAGCAGAGAGACTGCTGCTCAAATGGGCAACCGGTGTAATGTATCCGCTTTCTCTCTCCCCCAACCGCTTGGTGGGTATTGGGGAGGGGTATTCGGAGCCGCCTGCTGGTTTATAACCTTCACGCAATGGGTAAGTAAATCTAAATATTGAGTATTAGAAAACTTGTGCCGCCAAGGAGTTGCACATTCTTATTCTTTGGGAAAGATGTTTGAGTGAATATTATGGGGTAATTTTTGAGCAAAAGTCCGGCGATAATACCCTTTGGGGTCTTATACCCCGCTCATGAGAAGTATTTTGCCTTGGGTTGTGAGTCGTATTGAGAGTCTTCCTCTTGCACCCTTCTCGACCGATACGAGGCCAAGCGTCGCGAGTCCTCGACTGTCGGGTGCACCGTTTATATGGTAACTCAGCTGAGCCTTATCGTAGCCCGTAAGCTCAGAGAGCTCTTCTAAGCTGGCTACTCCTCCACCCACTTTTGCGAGGACTTGTAGTATGTTGAGCTTGGCCTCTGGGAGAATTTTTTGGTAGCCCAGTCTGACTATTGGGAAAACATACGGGCTGTCATCCATTATATAGTAAGCTTTAACGCCGAATAAGAAGCACACGGCGAGGGCGGAGCAGGAAAAAAGTTTATCCCCCTCACTTAGATTAACGTAGACATCGTCAAACTTGGTGAGGTTAGCCTTAAGAGCTGTGCTTAGCACGTCGAGCACCTCGTCGAAGCGTGGTGAGGAAATCTGCACAGCTTCTGTTTCCAGCTCCAGTGCCTCAGAAAGTTGCCCCAGTAACTCGTTCACTAGAGGTGTAATCTGCGGCGTATGTATGACTAGGAGCTTGTCAACTGGGAAAGTTCTCAGACCCGCCTTAATACCCTTTATACCCTCTGAACATAGGGCTACCTGCAGAACCCTTCCACGCTCAACTGGTTCGGCGTCTACGGTGTCCGCCACAACACACACCTCCCTATTAATAACCATGAGTACCGCTTCCTAGATGATACACAATTTGAATCGAGTTTTAAGCTATGCCCTATAACGGTTAGGGTTTTCAATCCTTCGTCATCCATCAATTAGTTCACTAGGTGTCTCTTAATGGTTTTGAACTCTATCTAGAACCTAGCAGGTGCGGTGGTCTAGGATAAAACCCATTGTCTAGACGTCTTCTTTGCTCGGACCCTTAAATAAGGTTCAGATTATTGTTCTCCGAATACGATAAGTCCACTACTAGACACCTATTTGGGAACGGTTATGCTTGGGTATTCCTCGGAGTTCCAATTAGCCAAATCCGAGTACTCCTATCCCTAACAATCGAGGCTTAGCCACTCGTCGCTGTCCCCACTAAACTTATGATCGAAATATTATTCACTGCCTCACCATCCATTTCTACGGTGGACCAAAAATTCGAGCTTAGAGCCTATCATGTCTCCAACCCTAATTTTCATTCAACAGTCGTGGGGTTTTTACTCGGCTTTGGCAAATAGAAACTTGGGTCTACTACCTTCACTTGTTTGTAAAGGAACATCTAAACCCAGTGCACCTTGCAGTCCCTATACTCTATTGCTTTACGTACTAACGGTTGACCGTAGCCTTCATGTGTGTCTATTATAAATGTTGGGACAGTTCTCTTAGAGTTTTAACAGTGATATCTGGCTCGTCTGAGAGGGGGTCTGCCGGCTGGTTATGTCTGTTTATGTATATTGCCTTCATACCTGCGTTCTTGGCTCCCGCTATGTCCCATGGATTAGAGGACACCAAGTATGCGTCTCCAAACCTTCTTATGAACTCTGTGTACACCTTTGGCGAGGGCTTGTATACCTTGACGTCTTCTACACTATAGAAACCCGTGAAGAAGTTAATTATCTGCGCGTTTTCTAAGAGCCTTTTTATACTTTTCAATGTGCCATTTGTTAAGGTGTATAGAGTGTGTGTTTTTGAAAGTTCGCGTAGGATCACGGTATCCTCGTAGGGTTCTAGTTTCAGCCAGCCATCTAGAAGTTTTGGGTCAACGTTGAGCCCACGTCTCCTATAAACATGCTTGAGTGCGAGCTTGGTTACCTCATCGAAGTCGACCCACTTTCCCATCAGGCTAAGGCGCCAGGAGAACTCCAACTGTTTTTGCCGCCATTCGCTCATAATCTCTTCGGGTACATTGGGTATTTGTGGGTTAAACAGTGTGCCGTACACGTCAAACGCTAGCTTCAAACCATGATCACCTGGTAACCTAACTCGCTTAGCGTGGTTAAATCCTTATGGTCGTGCTCATTGCCTACTAGATTGATTTTGATTTGCCTTAAGCTCTCTTCAACGCCGACGTGTGGTGGTGATGCGCAGTAACCACATGCTCCGTACACAATTCCCAGTGAGATCGCCTCTTCTACTAGAGGTTTAAGTCTGCTGTCAAGTGGCACCCTAGTGCCTAACCCGTCAAAGTAGAGCAAAACCTCGTAGCCCTTCTTTTTAAGGGCCAAAGCGTACTGCAGAGCGTGCAACGCCTTCACCTTCTCACTTCTTATCTCGGGGTCGCAGTAAATCGCGAACGCGTATCTATCCATATACCGTTAAATCATACAGGATGGGCGAATAAAAATTTTGTGGACTAAACCCTTGACCATTGTTACGCCCAAAAAGATGGTGTGGGTTAACCTAAACACTCCTACCAGCTGTGAGGCTGTTATTATAGTAGTCGTACACCGCGTACCGTGATTTTACAAGCACTCTAATGCTTGGGTCTAACTCCTTGGATTGATGCAATATCCCTTTAAACTCTGTAGACCATCGGAGCAGCACACGAAAACCCCTTCTTTTTATCCCTATATTCCCATACAAGGTTGTTTAGTAGTAGGCTTCGCACATGGAGTGGTCTCATGCTAATTAATGTAAACATCGGGAGGGAGGAACCGTCAATTTGGGTATCTGGGAAAACCCTAATGTAATTATTTGAATAGAGAAACTCTATATGCTTCTTAACCTGCTTAGTGGGTACCTTCAACACCTTGGCTATAACAGGATTGGGTGCCCTGGGATCGCTGTTTAAAGCCTTTATGATCTCGTAATCAAACCTAGATATCTTCTCAGAACGAATTCGACTCGGAAGCCAGCACTCTAAAATGGTGTTTTGATACTTGCTACATAAATCGTTGAGTTCTTGTTTGGAACCACATGCGAACTCATAGAGTGTTGGACCCTCGATACACCTGAACTCGATCGCCATGTTAGCCAACCTGGGGATCGACTCGCTGGATAGTAGAAACACCCTCCGAAGTCCGAAGAAAGCTGGGTTCACATAAAGTTGGAACCCCCTGAGTATTCCTCTTTCTCTAAGATATTTAAATCTATATTTAATGGTTGAGTAATCGATACGGGTTACTTTAGATATTCTGTGTAAACTAATCCGACCATCCCTAAACAGGTAAAGAAGGATTCGTCTGTCAGTATCATCCACACCAAGAAAAATGCTTCGTAAAGTTATTAGGATTTACGTGGTAGGATTCCGCTTATCAACATATACCACACGTAGTTAGGAGACTGATGTCTTGGTTAATTGAGAATTCTCCGTGGGGCTCATTACTCTCTTCGATTAACAGGGAATTTGGGTGTCGGTTTACACTTAGAGGAGATGGTCTCACATCTTTAACTGCTCACAGTGCCCCTACATATATCCACAGCGGTTACGGCTCTGAGAAGTCTCAAAACCTTGATACATGGTTAAGGCTTTAATACATCCAACATAGGTTGCCGTTAGACGCTCCCACTAGTTAATTCTGGGGTGTTGCAACGCGTCTATCTGCTGCTTCTTAGCATCCACGTTGTTTGAGATGCTCGTCTCCCCAGGAACCCTAGAAAAACGATTCAAGATTGATCCTATTTCTGAATGTCTCGTGGTAGTGGTTTATGCAAGATGTTTAAACGCAAACCTGATACTGTGGACCACCTGTCTATTACGGAAGTGGGTTGTTGGTTTACTATTTCAGTGTTTCTCTAAGAAGTTGGGATTGCATTAAGTGGACTGCTACTAACCCCTATTTTTTACACTGATTGGACACTTGACCACTACGTATCAACAAAACTCAAAATCTATATAGGGATATATTCTTCTTATTTTGTGTTCTTCTAGACTACTGCGCACTGAAACTCCAAAATAATCACTATATTTGAGCATTACTTCCCATCATTGGTGTCATAAGCGAGCTACCCCGATCTAGGTAAATGAAAATCTGCGCTGAGATCTCAAATAGTACTAAGCGCGTCTTAGACCTACTGTTGAAAGTGGAAAATGCCTTATTTCCCACTACTCGACTTCTCCAATGAATGTTACTGTGACCCCAGCTTACCATAGGCGAAGATTACAAAAATATGAGCAAGAAAGCTCCGAAGCTTTAGCGAGTGGGGAGATGAATTGCGAACCCTTAAATATTTTTGCGGGAATACGATAGTGTCCAGATAAGCCTTCGCGTATATCACCTCCACTCAGTGTACCAGTGCATGTTCGAGGAAGTTCACGAGTGGTGCAAAGATTGTCTTCTTCGGATTGATGTTGTTGTAGAAAACCCTCGTCCTGTGTTTGAGGTAGCCGAAGACTCAACGGAGCTACCCAAAGGTTTGGTGGATGTGGTTTTTGAACCCCGCTCGAATCACGGCTTCACGCTACCATGCACCCCTATCCGTGAATCTCCGAGACACCTTGTTCTCAGTCTACTAGAGCGCGTTCTCTGTTGTCCTCGTGAGTGAAACACCGAACGAGATGGGTTGCGCAAGCGTCAACCGCAACCCAAACGTACACTGGTCTTCCGCCACACTTTACCACGCTTTCATCCACCGCGGTCGCTCCCAGCTTGGCACTGGCTCGAAGCTTCAACCTTTTTCACTCCTGAACACTTGAGGCTCGGAGAGAAGCCAGAAGAATCCAGAGGTTTTTCTGAGTGCCCAAACGCGTAGAGTAGCACGGCGATAACCTTGAGCTCGAACCTCTCCTTCTTAAAAACAATCCCTGAAGAGTGTAAAGATATCCGTTGTGGGCTCCACGGTGGTTCACCAATTCAGCTCCGTGGCGCCCACCACTTAAGGCTTATCCGGACAGGATCTCCCCGCCCTAAAAGGGCGAGGTTTTGGAATATTTATAAATATGAAGCTAACACAATTAAGATGATATTCGCTATTTAATACTCAGAATCGGCTAAAAACGATGTTTTACACAGTGCATTCTAATAAAGACGGTTTTCGCTTGTGTTATTCATGTTTAGGAGTTTCCTGAAATGGTAAGGTTTGATTCAGTGCGAGTGATCTTTTTCTGTATTCTTTCAGTATGTCTTCAAGTGTTATCGACCCCAAGTATTTGCCGTTTTCGACCACAGGACACCACATCGTTCTGTTTTTCATCATAACTTCCCACGCTTGATCGGCAGTGCTGGTCAATTTCACGTACGAAGCGCCTTTTTCGGTAAAGCTGGACACACTTCCTTTCTTGTTAACTATACGGTCAAGGTAAACCACACCCACGAACCTGTCTTTTTCGACTACAGGTAGCGAAAACAGATTAAGCTCTTGCATCATCTTGGCGGCTCTTTCCACACTTTCTTCTGGCGCTACCCCAAGGTTTCTCAAGTTTATCTCTGACACTCTAATGGACGACAAAAGAGGTGTGTTGTACTCACCCATATGCGCCGGCGAATCCCTGCGGGTGTTCACCTGTGAGCGGTAAATGCAGTACTTTAGCCCAGAAACGGTGCAGGATATCGCTGTGGCTAGCATCGCGACTGGAAGAAGTTGAAGGCTACCAGTCATCTCAACCACCATTAGTATAACTGAAAGAGGCACCTTGCCAGCAGCTCCAAAGAATGAGAGCATACCGACAATTGCGAATGGTGCTACACTTGGTACCACGCTAGGAAAAAGCATGTGAAACACTAAGCCTAGAAATCCGCCAAGAGACGCGCCTATAACCATGCCTGGGGCAAAAACTCCACCACTACCACCAGAGCCCACACTCAAAGATGTGGTTATAATCTTTATAAAAGGTAGAAGTGCCAGAATGAGTAATATTGGCAGGTCTCCACCCACAAGCGCTTGAAGATTGCCCGATATGATTAGCTGAACCCATCCGTAGCCTGTGGCCATCACCTCTGGGAAAACGAGTGCGATAAGACCCACAGCTACGCCTCCGATCATGGGTTTCACGTGTGGTGGAATCCTTAATCTTTTAAAAACCGAGTTGACGCCGTAAAACGTTCGCACATACACGATCGCAAGGCCTCCCGCAACCAAACCAAGTAAAGCGTAGAAGGGTAGTCTTAGCACGCTGAACGCTTGAGTGTAGTAACCAAATATGGGTTCAAAGCCCACTATCGACGCAAAAATGGAGTAGCCCACCGATGAAGCGACAATTGCAGGGAAAATCACCTCTGGTTCAAGGTCTCTTCTGTATAAAACCTCGGCGGCCAAAACCGCACCACCGATTGGAGCCTTAAAGATCGTGCCAATACCTGCTCCTATACCAACCGCCACTGCTATACGCCTGTCCTGAGGGTTTAGGCGAAACATGTCCGCGATAGCCGAGCCTATTCCCGCTGCTAGCTGTGCTGTTGGGCCTTCCCTACCCGCACTTCCACCACTTCCAATTGTGATCGCTGATGCCACAAGCTTTACGAAAGGTATTCTTCTTCTTATCTTTCCCTGTTTGTTGTGGTACGCGTCTATCGCGGCGTCTGTGCCGTGTCCTTCAGCTTCTGGGGCGATTGTGTACACAAGAATACCAGAAATGAGTCCGCCCAACCCCACAACAAATGGTAGTGTGTATGGGCGTTTCACCGAATAAACAAACATCACGCTCCCTCCCTCGCCAATCGGATGGGGCACTTTCGCACCCGCTAATAAGTCCAAAAACAAGTATTCAAAAAGTCTAATTCCAAAATACAAAACCATGGCGCCTAGGCCAGCCACAACACCTATAATTATTCCGAGCACTAGCCACTTTTCAAAGTATGGCAAAGAAAGCAGTCGCGACATACGAGAAAAATCAATCATGAAAAGCTTTAAGTGTTAATCGGTGTCGTACTCTAGGATTGTAAAAGTAGCTTTGGAGGTAGCTAAGAGTTGTGCGCGCGAGTTTGTGAAAATTTTGATGCAGTGACAAATTCATCTTTTAATATTTGTGTTTAATGCGCAAGCACAAATTTTGAACTATCACAAAGTGAAGAAGGTCATGGTGTAACTCTGAAAAGCTTTAGTAGCCTTGCGCGCATTTCAGGTTGTTCTACTTCTGTCAAAATCTCTTTTTTGAGCAAATCGCGTGGATAGTCAAATCTGTGTAACTCAATAGTGGTATTATCCGTGTTCAAAATCGCGTAAGAAGGTCTTATATCCTCATCCCTAGGCTGGCCAGCAGAGCCTGGGTTTATCACTCTGTAGCCAGCAAAGCTAGTCGTAAACAAATAGTGAGTGTGTCCAACTAGCACGACCTGCTCTTCGAGTGGCGCGCCAAGCGTGCTGGTAAACACTTCGCTTTTGCTGATAAGCCATGGGTAGAGATAGCCGTAAAGTGGGTCGAAAGGCGAACCGTGAAACGCCGCAATCTTTAAATTGTCGAATTCAAAATGCCCTTCAATCGGTGCTTGCGCAAGGAACGCCAAATCCGATTTGGAAAGCTGTTTAAGCGTGATATTTTGGCGTGTGTAAACGCTTAGCTCGTGGTTTTCCTGAGCACAGTAACAGTCTACACCAAAGGATGCCGCGTGGTCGTGATTTCCCATCACTCTACGCGGCTTGAGTGAGCGCAAAACGTCCACGGTTTCGCTAGGTCTAGTGCCGTAGTCCACAGCATCGCCCAGAAAAATAACTTCGTCAAATCTCTCTCTTTCAAGCAAACTGCGTAAAGCGTAGATGTTTGCATGGATATCACTAAAAACAAGAATCCTCATAAACCTCAGCCCGCTTAATCCCAAATGTTTTTGAACAATCTTAAAAGCTTTTCGTAATTTCATGAAAGTTCAAAGCGTTGTCTAAGACCAACTTGTCAAAGTTTATACAAAAACATTGTAAAGCTATTTACACAAACTATAAGCAAGACTCAATTGTGTGTAATTTTTAATCAAAAGGCTACAAATGTGCCAATCTTTGAATTGTTTGCTACGAGGTTCAAATCAAAGATTTTGTGACATCCTCTAATTAGAGTAACAACTCTACCAATTTCGAAACCCATTTTGTGTTAGCCTAAAAAAGTGAATCATTAAAAGTTATAGAGCTAATCTTTTATCTTGAAATTTGCTTCTTTGAGCTCGACGCTTACCTTCGCTGAAAGCGTGTTCTTTACTGGACAAATTTTTTCGGCTTCTTTTAAAGGCTTCTTTAGCTCCTCCAGTTTTGCGTCAGATTCAAGCTCAACCAGTAGCTTTATTTCTTCTAGTCGTGTGCTCTTACCGCTTAGAAATTCGCTAAGCGCAAAGCTTGATAGAGCTTCAATCTTTATGTTTTTGAGCTGAATTTTTTTCTTTTGGGCAAGCGTTTTGAGCACGATAGAGAGGCAACCAGCTTGCGCAAGCAGGAGGTACTCCACTGGGTTTGGTGCTTGATCCGTTCCACCTAGAATCGCTGGTTCATCAATTGTCACTTTAAATCCTCTCACTTCACCTGTG
>Ga0208429_100162_pt1 | contig 9990 bp, 21 predicted proteins | sample BED_virus_MetaG_FD_187134 | JGI IMG/M metagenome (GOLD analysis project Ga0208429, IMG submission 187134) | Hot spring microbial mat communities from Yellowstone National Park, Wyoming, USA - BED_virus_MetaG (SPAdes) (version 2) | ecosystem: Environmental > Aquatic > Thermal springs > Hot (42-90C)...
ATATATAATACCTACCCACCAACAACAACAGAGAAAAATACAGAGAGAGAAATAGGAAGAGAACAACAGAGAAAAAGAAAGAGAGGAAAATGGTTTAGGTTATGATATGAACCGAGCAGGTAGCCATACCCAGCTCGGCGCCGTGCTGTAGGTTAATGTGATGCTATCCCCAGGCTCTAAGCGAACCAACAATGGTGGGATGGCGGTGGCAGTAGATGAACTCCACACCGTGTAGGTTGAACCGCCCCTAGTAACTTGGACAGCCGTGGCTGAACCACCCGATACATAAACCTCAACTGGGTATGGGTAAGTGTTGCTCTGGGCCGTCCCACTACTGGGCACGGCAGGAGTAGTGGTGCTTGGGTAAGGTAGGTTAATCCCACTCAGGTTAAAGGTGTTATCCAAATCAACAAACAATGCATTGGGGTTAGCCGTAGTGGCCCCAGCACTACCCACGAAGCCACCGAAGGTAGCATTACTTGTTGGGAAGTTAAACGTATTACCCTTCATAATTATGTTCGGCATGTAGTACGTCCCACTGCTATTCGTGGTGTAAGCCAAGTAGAAAACCGTTAAGCTACTGGGCGTGGCAGTCCAAGTAACAGTGTTATTAATGAATTTCAGTAAACCGCCGCTACTGGAGCCACTGAACCAAATGAATTGGTTACGGGCACTGTAACCATTATTAGTGCCAAGGATGTATATTTCATTGCCCTCAACCTCAATAGTGGCCGAGGTCCCAATACCACCAGACCATATTGACTGAGTGCCATTATCAAGTATCAAGTTATCCTTAATTCTAAGGTACGTGTTGCCACCAATACCTGCAATAAAAAGGCCACCACATGAGCCAGAACCATAACTCATGCCCAGTACATTGCTGCTTATATCTATGTAAATCTGTCCAGTACCTGGATTACCAACAGCAATAGCGTAGTTAATACAATTAACATTAGTAAAGTTACCCCTGGCAACTATATAAGCTGGAGCATATGAATTATTGGCATTGTAGCTAATTGGTGTTAATAATTGGCTTGACGTTATGGTAAACCTAACCGTGCCGTTTCCACTATTGTTGATCAAATCCCTTGGCCCATAAACCACATTGTTAAGCCCTTGAATGCCTTGGCTACCGGCCCTATTAATCCCAATTATTGAGTTAGTAACATCAATGTGGCTCTCACCGTCAGTATTACCGAAGTTGAAGGCGTAGCTCCAAGGTCCATAAATCTCAACGCTGTCAACAAGTATTGAACCATTCCCATTACTGATTGCCGAGCTTCCACCGTTTACCGAGTACATGAATGAGTCCACAATCTTGCCAAGTGTTGTGCTGTCAAACAAAATGGCAACATTTGGATTGTTGCTGTTTACGCTGAAGAACCTGTAGCGGCTAAACGTCACATCGTACAAGTTATTAATCCAGAATGTGAAGTTAAGGGCAGTGCCTTGGATATCATACACGCTGACGCCATCTACCTCAAGCCCCGAGCTGTCATTAGTTGATGCAGACGTGATTAGCACGTTCATGGCGTAGCTACCCGTGTTCACATCATTAATGAACGCAATGTTCCTAAGCTTACTCTTACGGGTGTAAGGAGCAGTCCCATTCCAATCCAAGCCGAACAACCAAGCCTGCTGATTCAAATTATTCTGGGGCAGGTGAATCCTAGTGGCATCCCCATCACCCTCAATGATAAGAGCCGCATTGTAAGGAATAGTTGCACAAATATAATCATAACTACAGATTTGAGTATTGAGTGGTGACAGGTAGTAGTCACCAGCCCTAATATAAACCTTACCGCCAGTTGACTTGCTAAGCACGTAGTTTACCGCTTCCTGAATACATGCCGTCGGTGAATCCTGACAGAAGATGTGGCCGTTGTTGTCCTCTGCGAAGTAGTGGCCATCCTCAGTATAAACCACTGCATCATAAGTCAATTTCCTTTTAACGGGCCCACCCCTAGTTATGAACGGGTAATAAGGGAGTTGCTGCATTACCCATTCACCCTCTCAATAACTGATATGAAAACCCCACCGAAGGATGGGGAAGTCCCCGACACAGTAAGTTGAATTGTATAGAAATTATAGACGACAGAGATTGGTATGTAGTAGCCGCCTACGGCAGTAATCGCGCTACTGCTGGCGGTATAGTAGGGATACGGCGGCGCCGTGATGGTTGTTGTGTTCTCAACATAATCATCATATGCATATGGGTCATAGGCAGAAAAGGTAACGGTAAGGGATGGGGAAGTCCCAGACACACTATTAACGCTAATCGCAATAACAGCGCTTTGAACGACATATGGTGAAATAAATGGGCCATACGTCGCATTAGCCGTTACCGTGGCGTTAGCAAGGATGGGGGTTATCCATAACCCATTAATGGAGAGCATCGACATTAGTTCTCACCCATCCAATCATAGAGGAAGGCATCATATACTAAATTGGCGCCGGCGCTGGGGGTTATGGTTATATTGATATACTCATATGCAGCCAACGGTATATACATGGCGCCTTTATGGGGGTCAATGAAGTAGGAAATGGTTGGGCTATATCCATATCCTATTGTAACCTCATCAAGGGGAGTTATTGTTGTCTTAATATAGCCCGAGGCCGGGCTGGAAGTATTACTGATATATACAAATATGGCTAGAATTGGATAATTAAATGTGGTTAGGCCAAAATTTAGGCTAACTTTACTGCTTACGAGGCGGGCTATAGTTATGAAATTATACCCATGTTTATAGACAGCAACATTAGACATATCAATCACCTAACTGTCAGTAGCAAATAATTAAGCGTTACGCTGCCCGAAGTAACGACGGTGGCCACCTCAATAACAACATATGGTGCAAGCAGCAACCCATCAATGACGACGACGGCATCATTGGTGGCATTATTCGTTACATTACTGCTATATTCCTCATACAGATTGCCCTGCACATCGCTATTATACACCACTATGTTGGCAACATTTCCATTAGTGGCGAAATTGGCAATTGCCCTCAACTGATTCCTAGTCCCAATATAGAACGGGCCATATTTAACATTAGTGGATGTTGTGAACGTGACGTTGGTGGCAACAGTTATGTTGGACTCGATATTGAACTGGTTATAGACGTAATTAAAAGTGCCAAGGACTTGAACGTTGGGTTCAAGCAAATATACTAATTCAAGCGTGAACGTGGCATTAGGATGAGTATTCTTTAGAACAATGCGCTGAAACGGCATATAAACAGGCATATATGTTATGGGTATGAAATTACCGCTATCCAAGCTGAACTCAATGAAGCCAAGCCCATACAAAGGGTCAAGCAAGGACAAATTAACCCCATAACAAACGGGCAAAACCTCCTCAACCTTCTGGCCAGGTGATAAGGTATACTGCCTCTTAAAATATTTAGGTGTTTTTGATAGATTAGCTTCCTGCGTGACAATCACCTAAGGAATCCTAGAATGAATATCAAAATTATTATGGCTATTATGAATATGCCTCCAATGGGATACTTCCCAAGAGCCTCAACCATAGTAGAAAAAGCGGAGGCACCACCAGTTAGGAAGTTAGGAAGAGATTTACCAAAGAAGTCCTCCAAGAATCCACCAAAATTTGATAATGCACCATATATGTCCTTTCCACCTTGAATTATTGGATTGCCGCTGGTCTGTTGGCTAGACACTTGTTGACTAGTCTGCGCCTGTGATTGCAAATCAGATAGATTAGGGAAAAGCGAACCAAGAATATCGCTAGGATTTCCAGTCTCAGGCGTATTAGTGGATGGCCCTCCCGATGAAGTTGTATGACAGCTTGGAGCGAAATAATCTGAGTATGAAGTATATAAATATGTATGACTTGATAACCATCCAGATGGATTAGCCATGGCTTCCTGCTCCAATTGTTTATAGTTTGAGTTTAATGCCTCTAATGCACTGAAATACCCGCTTTGCTGAAAGGCCGCTATTATGCACTGACTTGGGCTACTTGGGCATACTGGAAATGTGCACTGAATTTGGCTACTTTGGCTACTGGGGGGTACATGAGGGGGTACTGGGAACGGGAATATTATTGGCATGAAAAAAGAATAATTAACTTATTTTTAAACCTTTACTCTTACTTGCTGCTTGCAGATGGCAGATAAGGTGCCCTAATTACGGAGAAGTACACGGTATATGTTTGTTGGCTGCTACCATTTGCTCCTAGCAACGTAATAGTTGTGAACCACGTGCTTGAAGGTGGTAGTTTGAGGGCCTGCATTAACTTCCATCTGGTTAGATTATTCAAATTAAGCGAGTTAAGGTCTGGGTTAATGTCCTGTGGGTATCCATTGATGTATATCGATAATAAGGCATCAGGTGTTACTGAACCAATTATGTATATATCAACAATACTCCATACCTCAGTTATTGGCACCTGTGGTGCTGCAACTGCTGGGCTTTGTGGGCCAAAGGCAAGTATCGAGCCTTGTATAACTGAGCCGGCCACCGCGCTAGCAGCTATTACAAAGCTTGACGGCATTACGGTTGTTTGAGGTCCGGTTAAGGTAACATAACTAGGTACTGACATCATCCTCACCTCGGTAATGGAATTGGTTCTAGCGTCGACCATGGATTAGTGTAGGCAATTGTGCCCTGCGGAGTATGCGCTGGAGCCGGTGGGTCAATATTAAACACCTTAGCTATTGAGTCGCCGAAGAGGCCATAGCTGGCTACCTGTAGGAATCTACCTAACATGCCCTCTTGACTCCTGCTTATATGGAGCAATAATAATGATAATATGAATCCGGTAACTGGCTTAGCGTATTGTCCAAGAAATGGTATTTTACTCATTAGTGACTCTAGGGGCCCCATTAACTGGTCCCATGCATATATTCCTGCTAGGGTTGAGATGCCTCCCCCTAACGCCTCCAAGGCATCCCCCTGGAGTCCCTCCCTGGTTGTGAATAGGAAGTCTGCCATTTATATCACCTAAGACCACACTTTTGACAGTTTGTCCGAAATTCCATTATTCTTAGCACATTGCTTATATGCATCCTTACCTGCTCTTCCATTATCCATTGCATCTTGTAAACACTTAGCAAATGCATCTCCCTGCGATGCTCTTTTGATTTGATTGCTATACTCCTTGCTTACCTCATCCCATATCGGCATCGATCTTATTGCAGCTTTTAAGTCTGACCTACTGGGCATATCTCTCACTATTAGGAAAAAATGGTTATTTATAAACTTTTCTTAATCCTCGCCTTCCTTTGCCTCCAACTCTGAAATCAACCCATTAATAACTTTCCTGAAGTCATACAATATGTTTAGGACATCATCGATTTTAGCGCCTCCCTTTATCGCATTGCCCACCGCGTTCCTAATCATGTCAGGCGTGACTATTGATAAAATAATTATGCCTCTGGCCTGGGGCAGCACGCTACCCCCACTCGTCCCAGGCATTGCCCTCGGCACTGGTTTACTGTATAGTATTGATTTGTCCTTTCCCGGGAAATTCTCTCCCATGCTTGGGAAAAATGGGAAAGCTTTATAAGCTTTGCTGGGAAAAATGGGCATGGGTGAGGAAAATCCCCAAGTAAGCCCAAAGGCTGCCTATAACAGGGCAGTCAGGGCAGAGGAAAAAGCAGAGAATGCGCTAAACGAGATAGCATCCCTGAAGAGTTCAATAGATGAGTTGGTTAGGACGCTTAAGGGAGCGCCATCACAAATACAGGCCCAATCATTACGGCCGGGCCAAATGATTCACACCATAATATCGGAGGACGATGAGGGCATAACGGAGGAAATAGTATGCCCAACCTGCGGCACACGTGAACTGAGAAAGATACCTGCAAAGATTGAGGTCAAGGAAAAGCCCGTGGTGCCTGAGAATTATATACCGGCGCCGCACTCGGTATCGGAGGCCATCTCACTGCTTGAGTCGCTACACTTACCAGATGGTAGGACTATCTTCGAGAGCGATAAGTTCTGGTCTAAGTTGAATGAGTATGCGCAGAAATATGTCCAGAATCAAAAGAAGAGGTAATGGGTATGGAGGAAGAGGCCAAGGGTGATGGGAAAGGCAATGATATAGATGCCCTAAAGCAGAAGGTAGACCAATTGGAAAAGGCAGTGGGGCAATTGGTCGGATTAGTTCAAGCCCAACAGAAACTGATTCAATCAATGACTCAACCCCAAGTCCCTCAACAGGCTCCCCAAGTCCCTCAACCTAATCAATCTAATCAGAATATGGCGCAACTCATGGCTGCGCTGGCCCCACTTATGCAGTTGTTTCAACCTAAAGGTAATGAATTGGAGAAAGTTATAATAAGTAAGGCATTGGACGGTATGTTAAATATGTATGACCTAAATAAGGGATTCATGCAGGCGTTAATGGAGTCCCTGGCCAGTTCGTTCGGCAAAAAGGCCGGCGAGAAGCTTGGCATGGTGGTGGTGAATGAAGAGTAATGAATTAATTGACCTTTTCGATAGGTTTGATAAGGAATGTAATATAATTCAATGCCCTGCATGTCGCTCTTTTTGTAGGGATTGGATTCAAGCTGGAAAGACAACCTTTAAAATAATCAATGAGTATGATGTGGATGATGAGGAGATTGAGTTGGCTAAGAATGTTATCATGGTTAGCGATAGTGTTATTAAGGATAAGGGGAAAAATATGGTGGTCAACAATGAGTAGTAGGACAGGCCCAAAAACCGCGTTAAGGGAGTTCATAAAAGATTTAATGACCACGCTAAACATTAAGGAATTAAATGATTATAGTGATATAATTTTATCATATATTGATTTCTATCTAAACTCAATGACCGATGAGCAGGCACTAAATCTGTTAATCGGACTTGATAATACCTGTAAACTTGCTAAGAAACACATTAAGGCGATGCAGAACGATAACTGATATCTTATTTAGCATTCTATCCGCCATAATTATCTTATTGGTCTATAACATAATGGTTAAGTTATTGGATATTGAAAAACAATTAGTTGAAATGCGGACTGACATTATCTGGCTAAAAAAATATTTAAACACCCACCCAGGGAATACAGGCGATAAGTATGAGCGCCACGATACCTGATATATGGAGTTACGCTGCGGGAAATCCATTATACACCACGTTTATAGCCGTTTTTATAACACTGACCGCCATAGTAATAGCAATAATAGTGTTCCGTTGGTATGACCGCTCGCACGAACACGCTACGGAAAACGCCTTTCTGAATCAAATGGTTCAGGACATGATTGCGCATAGGCAGGAAGAGATGGCGTATAATTCGGCAATAGTTAGACAAGTGAATAGCACGGCTGCCGTCCTTGAGCAGGTGGCCGTGACACAGGCAGTGGTTAACGCATTGCTAGCAGGTGAGGGGGGCGTCCGTATCGCTGAAACAGCTAAGGAGTTAACGTCCTCCGTAATAGGTGGCCAGAATGCCCAAAAACAATGATTGTAGTAAGGCCGTTAAGGATATTGTGAAGAAATGGGGCAAGAATTAAAGTTTATGCCAGGGCCCTGCCTTCCTTAAAACACACCTTTTTCCACATATTAATTTTTCATCCCACAACCTCATATATTCCATGTTTTCCCAGTAGCGAATTATATCCATCCTAATTCTGTTAGCATCATCATCCCATTTACTCCGTAGGTAAATGCTTTCCCAGAAATCGACGTCCTCAGTCAATACGACCTTAATGTGTAAATGTTTATTGGCGCTGCAGCGCCACCATATTTCCTTTACTTTCTCATGCATCCTTATTTGCCTAATTATCCTATTTTCGTCAGGCATGAATTTCTTACATGGCCAGTCCCAGTCCAAGGTAATCTCTTTCATTAGTCACCACCATATAACAAATTTGCAGCCTCATCCAACACATCATTTATCCATGCCTCATAATCCGTCTCAATTGTATCACAATCGGTTAATTCTAGCCTGACTCTCCTGACTAGCAATGGGGCATAGTGTTTTTTGCCTTTCTCATAACAATCCTCTGCCGTTAATCTAATCTTTGTGTCATTCATCCTATTTATGAAGTATTTCTTAACGTCCTTTGTATCTATGAAGACCTCAAAGCATTTATGTTTCTCAAATGGTGCATCCGTATATTCCCCTTCCCCGAAAACGCATCCTGGGTTTATGGTTAGCTCTAAAACGCACCATTTTGGGGATAACATGCTTTCCACTATCCAAAAAGCCCTCTGGCGCCTAATAGCGAACTCCGTCTGAAATTCATCCACTATATTGGTCACATTACCGCTGCTTCTATTTAGGAAGTCCCTGAATTGTAGAATGGTATCACCGTTATAACAGAAATGTTGATTGTCGCCTTCCCAACATACCTTATCGTTATAATAGTTTATGGTGACCTCATTCTTTCCCACCTTAATGGAAAAATCACAATCCATTTAAATCACCCAGGCTTATTCCTGGGCTTCCTGAATTGTGGATGCCTTTTTGAGGTCTACTAATACTTTGCCGTTCTCTGTCTGTAAAACAGCTTTAAGGAAGCGTTTCTTAACATCTATTACTTTGCCAAAAATTGTTTTCTTTCCCACCACTATCATATATACCTTTCCTTTGCAAACAGCAAACTGATCCATCAATACTATACAATCATCTAGCCGTAAATCCAATTTGTCGGCGCTTATTTCTGCCCATTCCTCGGTTTCCTCTTCGTCGTGATTGCTCATAGAATCAACACCCTGACTTGTCTTAACTGGCTCGGATATATCATTGTGTCCCCATTTATTATTATCACGACTGACCTCTTTGACGGCTTTAACTCTATTGTCTTTACCTTTACACCGCTTATGAAGACCTGCCTGCCCTCTTCCAATGCCTTCCTTATCTCTTCATATTTTGCCCTGGCCACCGCTATAAGTGGATTTTCTGGCTCACTCATTTACCCTCACCTCATCCTTATTCACCAATATTTCCGTTTCCCCGATTTTTATTTTATCATAGAACTTGTCCCCTATTTTTACATGCTCTGCGTTAATTTCACTTAATTCGTTACCAATGACATAATACTTTACTGTTATTTTTCTTTCCTCCCCTTGATAGACTGGCCTCTTATCAATCACTTGCTTCAGTATCCTGCCTTTTAGCCTCATTACCTCACCTAATGGAGCCACTGCCCTTTTGCCCCCATCGACCTCAATCCATGCCACCTTAATTACCTTCCAAAGCGGTGCTTGTTTTTTCTGTCCCACGTCAATCACCATGGTAAAGGTTTTGCCTTGCATATTATTCTCATAAACTATGAAGTCTTTAAAATTCTCACTCATAATTCACCACCAAGTTGCTCTATCTCCTTATTGACCTTAACCATTTTCTGTTCAACCATTTTCAGTAAATAATCAAGATAGTCATCGGCGCAATTTGGTAAGCCGTTTTCCTGCTCTATTGTCCCATCCATATCTCTTGCAACCATGTGGTATATCGCTGCGCTTAGGCTTTCGTTATCCAAAACTCTCCTTAGAACTCCGCTCCTTAGTTTTTCTATTGCCTTTTCTATGTCGTGTAAATCCCACCATAGGTCGTATAGTTCTCCTATATCCGTCCCGCATTCTACATCGTTTTGTACCTCACTCATTGCCCTCACCTCTATAATTCTTCAAAAAACGTAATGCTATATCCTTTACATGTTCGCCATCTGGTATACCATGTGCGAAAGTGCTTATGAAATCGATTTTCTCATCCTCTGTCGGCTGATTATCCACAGAATCATACATATCTTGTATATCATCTATCATCCTCTCCATCCATGTAGGCAAAGTCCAACCCTTTGCCCACTCAATTATTAACCCCACCACCTCATCAATGGTGAGGCTTATTGTGGTTTTCCTTTCCGTCTTATTTGTTTCCGTCCCGTTTTGTTGTGTGCCCATTTCGGGTCGTTTAGGGTAGTGCTTTGCCCCTTTTTATATTTTTCTCTCTCTTCCTATTTCTCTCTCTGTATTTTTCTCTGTTGTTGTTGGTGGGTAGGTATTATATATGGG
>Ga0208429_100166_pt1 | contig 9749 bp, 7 predicted proteins | sample BED_virus_MetaG_FD_187134 | JGI IMG/M metagenome (GOLD analysis project Ga0208429, IMG submission 187134) | Hot spring microbial mat communities from Yellowstone National Park, Wyoming, USA - BED_virus_MetaG (SPAdes) (version 2) | ecosystem: Environmental > Aquatic > Thermal springs > Hot (42-90C)...
GATAAAGTATGAAAGTAGGTAGCTTATCATATAAAATATACTCGGGGTCTCTCTTCTTTACGGCATTTAGTAAGCCTAATAGGGAGCTTACGAATAGTGCTATGGCACCTATTAGTATGGAGAGCAGTATGGCGTTGGGCACAGTTTGAGATATATTTACGTATTCACCGAAGGGGAGAAGAACGCTCACAATCGAGCCAGCATTAGTGTATATTGAAGTCGGAATAGGCCAAGGTAACGGGCCGGGTTGACCATTTGGAACGCCGAGTTCCCTAGTCCCACCCACTGGCAGAGGTCCAAAGAAACCTCTAGCTATGAGACCCGTGATCATAGCACCTACACTAGAATAAAGTAACACTAGGGAGATGTCTTTTATTGTCCTACTATTCCTCCTTATGCCGTACTTCCGGAACCAAAAGGCAAAGATGAATATTATTAGGGCGTTGCCGAAGTCGGGGAACATTAAGGCAAAAAGAATCGGAAATGATACTACTAGAAAAACGGTGGGCGAGATCTCCCAATAGGATGGTGTCCCATATATTTCTGTGAGAGATTGGAATACTTTAGTTGCCTTACCTAGGGGAACCAACGTTGGAGGCTCTTCACTCTCTCCAAATCTCTTAGGTCTTTCCCAAACTAACGTTGCTATTCCTGCTAACTCTTTCTCTAATTTTTTCAGTTCTTTCTCTGGCGCGAACCCTTCAAATTGAACGAAGTAATCTGAGACACTGGCCTTGGAAAGAAGGGTCATCGCATCCCTAGCTGTCCATAACCGGCCTAGGACGGCTCTTATTTCCTTCTCTTCCCTCTTGGCCCTGGCTCCAAATTTTCCTTTTAGCTCCTGTGCTCTAGCGGTAAGCTCCTGTGCTCTAGCGGTAAGCTCAGCGTATACGTTCGCAGGAGAGTCCTGTAGTCCTTCCAGTGTTTCCAAGCTCTTGACGCCTAACTCTTTACATACTTTGCTCAATTCCCTTCCCTTTTCTGCAACAAGGAGTACCACATACATTCCCCTTTCCTTGGGTATTGGATATACCGTTAACCAATCATATGACTGCAGTTTTGCCAGTTGATTACCATCAACTATTCCGAATTCTACGTCGAACAATTCCAACTGATAAAGTTGAGAGAGAGGTACGTTGATCTCCTTAAATGGCTCTAGCTCCGCTAATTTCCCTTTGATAATCTCAAGTTCCCCTCTAACTTGACCAAGTTCCTGAAACGCTTCTGAGTATCTCTCCTCAAGCGAGCTCGCTTCCTTCTCCACCTCTTCTGCTGCCATAATCCAGTCTTGGACGGTCATTTTACCCTCAGTTACCTTATCAAGTCCAGCTACCTCCATTATGATCTCAACTTTGTTTATGTGCTCCTGGATGTAGCTCAGTTGTCTCCTGGCTTCGTCTATACGTCCTTCATTCAGTCTGGAGGTGGGCTCCTCCGGCTGGAACATTTTAAACTTCAGCAGTTCGGTCACGACGTCATTGAGAGATTTACGATCAAGGAAAATGCCAACTCTCACCATACCCTCAGGAAATATCAATGTCCTTCACTAGGCACTCAGCCCGTCAGGTATAAAAAAGCTTAATTCTTCTTTAGCTTCCTGAGGCAAATGGGTAAAGTGGTGGTTGTTGGCGATAAGTATACTGCTTCAGCTTTCGCCGTTTTAGGTGCTGAAGATGTAATTATAGACGATCCGTATAAATTGATGGAGGTGTTAAATGAATTAAGAAAAAGGACAGACGTTGACTTAGTCCTAGTGTCTCAGGACCTCTACAACCCCGTTAAAGAGAGTGTGGACACTTTGCTTCTGAATCTGTCGAAACCAGTGGTCACCGTTATTCCAACTCCCTTTAGCGAGGGAGCTCCCCTAGACGTGAAGAAGATAATATTTAAGGCTCTGGGGTTTGGTTGAATTCCGTGGAACTAGCCAAGCTATTGGATCAAGCGTCCTCTAAAGTGAAAGTTAAGCTAGAGGAGGACCTATCGAGGGCAAAAGAGGAGGCACTTAGTTTGATTGATGACGCTTACTCCAAGGCCATGGAAAGGGCCTCCATTAAGACCAAGGAACTGGTGGATAGGTCAAAGGAAAGGGTGGAAGGTGAAAAAGCGAGACTGGATGTGGACAACAAGAGGGCATTCATAGATACCCGTAATTTTTGGCTCGATAGGACCTATTCCAGACTGCTGGAGTTAGTTGCGGATTATTTCAAGACTGCAGAGTATGAGGAAGCCTTAGCTAATATATTGAAAAGGGAAGTGAGTGAGGGAGTAGAGGTAATCTGCTCATCAAGAGACGTAGAGAAAGTAAACTCGATTTTGAAGGAGTTGAAGGGAATGAAAGGTGTGAAGGTAACACCTAACGATAAAATTAAAGGTGGTGTCCAATTGTATTACAAGGAGATATCAATGATGAAGGACTTTTCTATTGAGCTACTCTTAAAACAGATCTTTGAATCGAATAAGGAAAAGGTAGCTCAAATTCTGTTCGAAGGTGAATGAGTTGGAGACAGGCAAAATAGTCAGGATCAATGGTCCTCTAGTTGTAGCTGAGGGAATGAGAAAGGCCCAAATGTATGAAGTCGTCGAAGTGGGTGAGGAAAGGTTAATTGGCGAAATAACTAGGATCGAGGGAGACAGGGCCTTTATTCAAGTATATGAGGACACCAGCGGTGTTAAGCCAGGGGAGAACGTTTATAGGACTGGATCTCCGCTCTCGGTCGAGCTAGGTCCAGGGATACTTGGAAGAATTTTCGATGGGCTCGAGAGACCTCTAGATCAAATCTTGGAAACGGTCAAGGTTCCATTTGTCAAGAAGGGGGTGAAGGTACCCAACCTACCCAGAGACAAGAAGTGGCATTTTGTACCTGCCAAAGGAATCAATAAAGAGAAGCTGCAGGAAGGGGACATAATAGGCTCAGTGATGGAGACCTCGCTTATCGAGCATAAGATCTTGGTACCCCCAGGTATCCATGGTAGAGTGAAGGAGATCAGGCCAGAGGGAGACTATACCATTGAGGAACCAATACTCACCCTAGAGTCCGAGGGAGAGGAGAGAACGGTAACAATGATGCAGAGGTGGCCAGCTAGAATTCCTAGACCCTTCAAGGAGAAATTGGATCCCACTGAGCCCCTAATTACTGGTACAAGAGTGTTAGATACAATTTTCCCAATAGCGAAGGGAGGAACTGCTGCAATACCAGGGCCATTCGGAAGCGGAAAGACCGTAACCTTACAAGGGCTCTCCAAGTGGAGTGAAGCTAAGGTCGTCATATACATTGGTTGTGGAGAGAGAGGTAACGAGATGACTGATACACTGACTTCATATCCCAAACTCAAGGATCCTTGGACTGGGAAACCCTTGATGGAGAGGACCATCTTAATCGCCAACACAAGTAATATGCCAGTGGCAGCAAGGGAAGCCAGTATTTATGTAGGGCTAACCATAGCTGAGTACTTCAGAGATCAGGGGTATGATACTCTTTTAGTGGCCGACTCCACCTCCCGTTGGGCTGAGGCACTTAGGGACTTAGGAGGGAGACTGGAGGAGATGCCAGCAGAGGAGGGATATCCCAGCTACCTCTCGTCAAGATTGGCTGAGTATTATGAGAGAGCAGGGAGAGTGAAGACATTAGGAAATCCAGAGAGAACGGGCTCAGTAACCGTAGGCTCAGCCGTTTCTCCGCCCGGAGGGGACTTCACTGAGCCAGTAACTAGCATAACCCTTAGGTTCGTTAGGGTATTCTGGCCTCTGGATGTCTCCTTAGCCCAGTCCAGACATTATCCAGCCATAAATTGGGTGCAGGGATTTTCGGCCTACGTTGACCTCGTTGCACAATGGTGGACTAAGAACGTTGATCCGATGTGGAGGGAGTATAGGGACGTCATGGTTAAGATCCTCATAAGGGAGGATGAGCTGAAACAGATAGTTAGATTAGTCGGTTCCGAGTCCCTTTCGGAGAGAGACAAGATGACCATTGAGGTGGCAAGGGTCATAAAGGAAGCCTTCCTTAAACAAAATGCGTTCGATGAGGTAGATGCGTTCTCCTCTCCACAAAAGCAGGTCAGAGTTATGAAGCTCATATATCTCTACAACAAGTACTCATCTGACCTCATAGCCAAGGGAGTTTCCGCAAAGAAAATTATGGACACGGTGACCGCCATAACTGATGTTATCAGGTCAAGGTACTCTATAAAGAACAATGAGTTACAGAAGTTCGATGAGCTTGAGAATAAGCTTAGGGCACAGTTTGACCAGTTAGCTAAAGAGGTGAGCTAAGGTGCAGGCATCAATAAGGGAATTCAGTTCTGTGTCCTCCATAAAGGGGCCGCTAATGGTTGTTCAGGGTGTCACAGACGCATCATACAATGAGATAGTAGAGGTTGAGATGAGTAATGGGGAGAAAAGGAGGGGACTCGTTGTAGACTCTCAGCTCGGGTTAGCCATAGTTCAGGTATTTGAGGGTACCAGTGGGATATCACCCGGTGGCTCTAGGGTAAGATTCCTAGGTAGGGGGCTAGAGGTGAAGGTTTCCGAGGAGATGTTAGGAAGGATATTCAACCCCCTTGGAGAGCCAATAGATGGAGGATCTCCCATAATTAAGGGAGAAAGGAGAGACATAAACGGGGAACCTCTAAATCCAGCTGCTAGGGAATACCCAGAGGAGTTCATACAAACTGGAATATCGGCAATTGACGGACTGAACGCGCTTCTGAGAGGACAGAAGCTTCCCATATTCAGTGGTAGCGGTCTTCCCGCCAACCAGTTGGCTGCACAGATCGCTAAACAGGCCACGGTAAGAGGAGAGGAGTCAAACTTCGTGGTTGTCTTCGCGGCAATAGGCATAAGGTACGACGAGGCCCTCTTCTTCAGGAAGTTCTTTGAGGAAACTGGAGCTATCAACAGGGTAGCACTTTTCATGAGCTTGGCCAATGAGCCCTCCGTTGTTAAGACTCTGACCCCTAAGACGGCTCTGACTTTGGCTGAGTACTTAGCCTTTGAGCAGGATCTCCATGTCCTAGCTATCCTCATAGACATGACCAATTATTGCGAAGCTTTGAGGGAAATAAGTGCCTCTAAGGAGGAGGTCCCTGGAAGGCAAGGATATCCAGGCTACATGTACACCGATCTAGCCACAATATATGAAAGAACTGGAAAGGTGAAAGGGAAGAAGGGGTCCATAACTCAGATGCCCATACTCTCCATGCCAAACGATGATATTACTCATCCCATTCCAGACCTAACAGGGTACATAACTGAGGGACAGATAGTTCTGGATAGGTCACTCTATAATAAAGGAATTTATCCACCGATTAATGTCCTTACCAGCCTCTCTAGACTCATGAAGGATGGCATAGGGGCTGGAAAGACCAGGGAGGACCATAAAGACGTTTACAACCAACTTTACTCCTCCTACGCTAGGGGCGTAGAACTCAGGGGATTGGCCGCCATAGTGGGTGAGGAAGGACTTAGTGAGACAGATAGGAAGTATCTTCTCTTCGCCGATGCCTTCGAGAGGGAGTTCATAAGCCAGGGCGTTAACGAGAACAGAACATTGGAACAGACCTTAGACATAGGATGGAAGGTGCTATCAGTCCTTCCGGAGAGGGAGCTCACTAACGTTAGACAAGAATATATCGATAAATATATGAAGGGAGCTAAGTCATGAGCTCTAGGAGGGTCCTACCCACAAAGCTCAACCTCATCACCCTGAGGAGGCAGCTTAGACTAATAAAAACAATTAGAAGAATTCTTGAGAACAAAAGAGAAGTACTCCTGCTCTACCTAAGGAGCTATGCTTCTGAGTATGAAAGTGTCTATGGAGAAGTCTCCAACGCTTTGAAAACAAGTTATCAAGGGATCCTAAATGCAGCAGTGGATGACGGTCTCACTACATTGAGTCAGATCACCTCCTCCACTCCTAGGACTCTTGAAGTCGGTTTAGTCACCAAGTCCATATTCGGAGTCAAAATACCAACAGTTAAACTCAATGAGGCAACTATACCCTATAGAACATTTTCAGGGATAGAAACCTCTCCCCATTTGGTTCAGTCTTACGATCAGATGAAGGATGGTTTGAAAATGTTGATAAGGCTTGTGGAATTAGAGTCTACCATAAGGTCCCTGTCAATGGAATTGAGACGTACTCAGCGTCTGATCAACGCGGTTGATAATTCAATACTTCCTAACTACGAGTCCTCAATAAAATACGTAAAGACGGTATTAGAAGATAGAATGAGGGAAGAGTTTATAAGACTTAAGGTAATGAGAAGGTCATTACAGAGGAGACGTTAATTGAGCTCATCATATGACCAATATATTACATATGTCAGAAAACTATTGGATGAGAAAAGAGCTGAAGTTAAATTACAGATTGAGCGTGAGTATAGGAAGATCCTCGAGGCCAGGCTAAAAGATCTAGAGAAAATAAAGAATGAAGTCTCGACTTAGAATCAGTTAAGCTGTCACTGTTTTCCCATGTGGCATTTTTGTTTTTGTGCTTTCTAAGCTGGGTTTCGGTAGTGGGAGTCCCCTTCTTACAGGTCTAGGAAGAACCTCTTCTTAACGATTGTCAGCAATCAAAGATCCCTTTCCAAGAACTTGTCCATCGTGGAAGGGTACCTAAATCCCAAACATATCAAGGACTTGTGTAAGTCTGCATCGAAATGGGAAACCCTTCAAGATGAAGTGGTAATGTGTGTCAACTTTAAACAAACGCAGTAAATCCTCTCAAGAAAAGAGGAACTGGGATCGCGAATATGAAAATTAACACCCAGGATATCATAAGATATCATTTAAGAGAATGCCAACAAATTATACATCCAACTATCAATAACAGTTAACTTCGGATATGTTAAGATTGATCCTCACCGCTCATATTCTTCTGTCCAAGCGCGGCCATGTAACATATGGTAACTTATGCTTTCTAGCCTCAAAGTGATTAAGGCGTAAATGACTAGTTGTTAAGCTTCTATCTTTAAAGAGCCGAGGAAGATTGATCAGTGAATCAGGTTGCCCTCTTATGAGGGTTATCCTTCATGAAGAAGCGGGCCCGCAACAAATTAATTTCTCAGAATGTAGAGCCTTATCTATGGCTACATATAGGTGTGGAAAATGTTGGAAGACGTTTGATGATTCCCAGCTCAAGGTCCTTCCAGGTATAAGATGTCCTTATTGCGGTCACAGGATAATCTATATGGTAAGAAAACCCATAGTTAAGGCTGTTAAGGCGATTTAGACTTAATAGCAGCTGCAACTTCCAATATCATTTTTGCCCCAAGTACAGCAGTTATTCCAGAGTGGTCGAATGGTGGTGACACCTCCACAACGTCGAAGCCGACAGTTCTTTTATCTATTATTAGGTCTATGATATCTAGAACCGTAGACGGATCAAGTCCCTCAGGCTCTGGGGTTGCCACACCTGGTGCATAGGCTGGATCTATGGAGTCCATATCAAGTGATATATATACGTTCCTGCATCCCGAGAAGTGTGTTAGGATCTTCCTGCTTACTTCCCTAGGCCCAAGTAACTTAACTTGATGAGAGGTTATGAACGGAATCCCGGCTTTATTGGCGTATTCTATTTCCTCCTTACTTATGCCCCTATTTCCTACCTCCATTATCTTGAATCCCATCTCTGAGAGACGTCTCATAACGCATGCATGATCGTACTTATAGTTCATGTACTCGTCTCTAAGATCCAAGTGTGCATCAAATGAGAGTACACATGTATCCTCGGGATTTAGGGCACTCACGACACCAGTTGTAATAGTGTGCTCGCCCCCTATTGATATCAGGAACTTCCCTTTCCTGTATACAAAAGATGCCGCATCCTTGATTCTTCTGAGATTGATCTCTACGTCTGAGGGATGAAGGATCACGTCTCCTACGTCATCGAACCCAAATTCACTCATGTCTACACCAGTCCTCACAGAATAGAACTCTATGAAGCCTGCAGCTTCCCTTATAGCCCCTGGAGCGAACCTGCTCCCTGGTCTATAACTACTTGTTATATCCATTGGTATTCCCATTACGGCGAACTTGGAGTTATGCCTTTTAGAGCCGGCGAATTGCCGACTTCCCTCGTTAACGTAGAGCAACGCTTGTTCATCCATGGGGAGGTAGATTCAATGTTCTTTTATTAAGTCTAATGCATCTCCATTGGCGTGGATAATGTAGATAACGTATTGGACCTAGCAAAGAGACGTGGGCTCTTCTGGCCCTCCTATGAAATTTACGGAGGAGTTGGAGGGCTATACGACCTAGGTCACATTGGGGTCAGAGTCAAGAATAAGATAGTCTCCCTGTGGCGGCGGCTCTTCATTGAAGATCACTCGGACTTAATTGTGGAGATAGAGACCCCTATCATTACTCCCAAAAGGGTCCTCGAAGCTAGCGGTCACGTACAAAATTTCACTGATCCGGTGGTGGAATGTCTGAACTGCCATAGGGTGTTCAGGGCAGATCACTTGGTGGAGGGTGCTCTCCATACATCCGCAGAAGGTCTCTCAACTAAGGAGCTAACTAGCCTAATTGTCAGTAAGGGACTCAAATGTCCACAATGCGGAGGTCAATTGGGCGAAGTAAGGACGTTTAACCTTCTGTTTTCTACAACCATAGGTCCCTATTCCGGAGATGTGGGCTTCCTAAGACCAGAGACTGCACAAGGAATGTTCACCTCCTTCAAGAGGGTCTTTGTAAGTGCTCGAGAGAAACTCCCCTTGGGTATCGCCCAAGTTGGAAGGGTGGCTAGGAATGAGATTTCCCCTAGACAGGGACTACTGAGAATGAGAGAGTTTACAATTATGGAGATGGAGTTCTTCATTGATCCCATCAAACAGGCGGAGCCACCTTTACACAGGGTGAATGAAGAAAGACTTAATGTGTTGTCCGCCGATGCCAAGGTCAAGGGAGATAGGCCTTCCCAATATAAAGTTGAGGAGTTATTAATAGAAAAAATAGTTATACATCCATGGATGGCGTATTGGATGGCCATTTCCAATAGGTTCGTGACCAACATTGGAGTACAGCCGGACTCAACATATTTCGAGGAAAAGCTACCTCAAGAAAGAGCCCATTATTCCTCTCAGACCTTCGATCAATTGGTGATTCTAGGAGAGGACAAGATCGAGATTTCGGGCCATGCCTATAGATCGGACTACGACCTGAAAAACCACATGAAATTGAGCGGAGAAGACATGACGGTATTTAGGAGGTTTGATCAGCCAAAAATTATTAGAAATAAGAAGATTCAAATAAAGTCTAGGGATAAAGCACTCTCCTCAGCTTTGATGGAATTCCTTAAGGGAAAGTCATCAGAGGAAGTAGAGGCAGCAATAAGAGATGGGAAATCCGTAGGTGGAGTTCAGTTAGGTGAGCTGGTTACCGTTGAAAGTGTAGAGGAAAAAGTTTCAGGGGAGAAGTTCATTCCTCATGTGATAGAACCCTCGTTCGGCGCTGAGAGGTGTCTATATGTTGCAGTCCTAGCAGCATATAGGGAGAGAGAAGGTAGGACGGTATTGTCATTACCAGTTAACATATCCCCTTATCATGTGGCCGTATTTCCGTTGTTGAGTAAAGATGAGATGGAGAACAAGGCATTGAGGATAGCTGAAATGTTGAGAGGAAAGTTTGAGGTTCTCTACGACTCTTCCGGTAGCATAGGAAAGAGATATGCCAGAGTCGATGAGATAGGTGTTCCCTTTGCCGTAACCATAGATGGCGATACCATGAAGGATGGGACAGTCACTATCTG
>Ga0208429_100171_pt1 | contig 9616 bp, 10 predicted proteins | sample BED_virus_MetaG_FD_187134 | JGI IMG/M metagenome (GOLD analysis project Ga0208429, IMG submission 187134) | Hot spring microbial mat communities from Yellowstone National Park, Wyoming, USA - BED_virus_MetaG (SPAdes) (version 2) | ecosystem: Environmental > Aquatic > Thermal springs > Hot (42-90C)...
GGGTTAGGGCTGCGGCTGAAATATGGAAGTACCGAGACCACACGAAGAACCGCAGGTGCCGGCTCGAGGGCTTCCCCATGGCCCCAATAGCCCCAGACGTAAGGAAGCTAACGACGTTCATGGGGGCCGATAAGGCCTTCAGGGAAATCGGAAGCCGTTATCACATATCTCACGCAAGGCTCGAGGTGCTGGCGAGGTGGACAGGGATAACTTATAGGGCTCAGGAAAAGGTCGGCGTGGCCGGGAAGATGTTCGGCCTGTTCTTCTACACAAGGTATAGGCGTCATTCGGCAAGGGGAAGCCCTAAGGACCTTAACGAGGTCTTCACGCTTAGGCTTTACACGCCAGCCCCCCTTACGTTCACCTGCGATAACTCAATAGCGTCAGCCGAAATAGACCAGCCTACGCTTAGGAAGCTGGTCAGGACGCTTTTATTGAGCATAATGCTTAGGCCGAGCGGAGACCTATACATAAGGCCCCTGGAGGTAACTCCTGAGTGCCCAGACCCCAGGCTCCAGATATCTGGAGGAGGCCTGGAATGGGGAGCGCCTCCCTTTTCCGAGTCGTACAAGGACATAATAGACAAATACCTAAGCTTTATCTACGGCACAACTGCAGAGGGGGAAATAGAGGCTATTGACAGGCAGAAGCTAACCGAGGAGGTACCTTTGGGATATCCTACCGAGGTCGCAGAGACAATAGTGGACACGTTCATAGAGAACCTTAGCGTTACCGAGATTAGAGTAGGCTGTACCGAGAACCCCTTCGAGCTCTATCCTATGCTTAGAGATGTCGAGAGGCCAACCCAGGACTGCCTCGAGACAGGAGCATTAAGCGGGAGGTGCGACGACGTAGAGGCGTGCCTAAGAAGGATGTACTGCCCGTTTATCGGATTCCACAGCTATATACAGCCTGACACAGGCCTGACGCTTGACGTCTCCAAGGGAATGGCCTGGTCTCACGGCACGGTTGCGACGGCCAACATATACGCTCCTGTATGGCTATGGGCTAACGGATATATCAAGGTGCCATTGACAATGCCGACCATAGCAGTCATAGAGCGGGCAAGGTTCTCGGACGCTAACATGGCAGCGACCTTCCTGGAGTACACTCAGATGACTAAGAGGCTGCCCTTCGAGGAGGCCGTGGGAAGGCCTACGGCCTTCGCCAGGGCCCTCGTTAGGTCGTTTATCGAGCCCTTCGCTCCCGACGTCCAGGAGGTGTTCAACAAGCCCCCCTTTCTCATGTCGAGCTTTGAGGCCGGGATTCTGCCCTACACGTTCTATGACCTCCTGGGATACCTCTGGGTGAGAGCGTGATAGTAACGGTAGATAGGGACAGCCAGAACGACTTTACCGATTTGCTTTTTGAGCTCAGGTTAAGGTACCTGTGTAAGGACCAGTCCAACTGCCGTGTCTGGAAGACCAACAAGGGCTATCACGTGGCGTTAAGGATAAACGGCCTTGACTTCGAGAAGGCCCTATTTCTTAGGGCCTACCTCCTTGACGACTTCTACCGCTTAGGCTATGACCTGGCGAGGACAGACGGCCTCGGGCCTGGGGCCATGACCGGCGTCATTTTTGACGCTAAGGGAGGGGCCGAGAGGAGCAGGGCCAGGGAGCTCGAGCTATAACCTAGGCGGAGGAGGAGGCAGTATTTCCTTAAGCTCCTTGAGCTTCTCTACGAACCTGACCTCGGGCCTGGGGTAGAAGCCGAGGTCTATCAGGGTAGGGGGGTACCTTATATGCTTTGGGGGCTTCAGGAAGAATATTATAAGCGGGTTATGCTCGTATAGCTTGTGAAACCAGCCGGTAGATGGGTCGAAGGGTAAGTACATCAGTACCTCGCTGCCTGCCTCATAAGAGCGGATGGCAGCGTCTACAAACTCGTCCTTCCTGCTCCAAGGAGGGTTACAGTATGAGTGGTCGGGCCAGAGCTCCTTGAGGGCGTCGAACTTCTCTGGACCGAGGCACACGTCCTTATAGCCCAGCTCGTTGATTAGGACGTGATAGAGCTTAGGAGGAGTAGGCTCATTATCCATGGCTCCCCTCTTAGGGAACTTATAGACCACTACCTCTGCACCGGACCGCCCTTGCCGGACTCCAGGCAGTCCCTTACACTCATGTCGCCGCCGGCCTTTAAGCATTCCGCTATCCGCTCTATGATATCTACGACGTGAACGTTGTGCTGTGTGGCGTACATGTAGTAGATAAGCTTGACCTCGGGAGTAGTTTTAACTGCTAACGTCCTGTTGCGCTTGGGCCTGGCTACTGAACCTTTGCTATCGGCCGTGTGTCCCCACCCCCTGTCTGTATCACCTTAGGCGTTATGTGATACTGAACCACCTTGGTAGGGAACGCTATGGAGAGCGAGACGCCCAGCACGGTAAGTGTCATAGGGAGGTTGACCATCATGAGGACGTCGGGCGTCATGTTTATGTCAATGAGGCCCTTCCTGACCTTGACCATAACGACGTCGGCGAACTGGCCGAAGGCGCCCTTGATGACGGCCCTAACCCCCTCGGCGTCCTTCTTAAGCCTCCTTATAAGTGTTACCTTGCTGTATATGGTCTTGCCGGCAAGGGGGTGGTTGAAGTCCACGGTAACGCTGTCCTCGGTAACCTTTATGACCCTGCCGGCCCTCATGCCCATAGTTATCGTTTGCCCTACCTGAGGGTTGATGCCCATGTCCTGAAGCGGCTTAAGGGGCACGGTAACGACGTTCATGGGGTCCCGGACGCCGAATATCATGCTTCCGTCTATGGAGACCACCCTGGTCTCCCCCTCCTTCATGGTCATTAGGGCCGTGCCGACGGCAGGGTTGAGGGCAGGGGAGCCTATGATGACGGCGACGGGCTCCTTGGACTCGGTCAGGAGAACCTCGTTACCGTTGTCGTCAATGTAGTACTCCTTGAACGATATAAGCACTATGTCGCCCCGGTGGTTGATTACGCCGACCTCCTGCTCAGAGCCTGACACTGACTATCACCGCCCCGTTCTCTATCCTTACCTCTATGAACGGCCCGAACCTGGCCCTGGCCTCGGGAGCCATGTTGGAGAGGATTACGTTCTTTATGTCGTCGGCCGTGAACCTTAGGGTCAGCGTCTGGCCCTGGACCGACAGCTGGTCTGGCCTGAGGTTAAGGTTTCCCTGGGCCTGGGCCAGGCCGAGGATTGCGGAAAGCAGGCCGCCCTGACCTCCGCTCACGCTCACACCCGGCTAGGGGAAAGGACGGCCGGAGTTAAAAAACCTTTTCAATCAGGACATGAGGATGCCGACGTCCGTCATGAACATCATGAAGGCGAGCGGGTGCTGGGCCACGAGGCTGAGCACATAGCTTATCACGCTCTGGAGCCAGGCAGCTATCTGCTGTATGTACATGGCTATGCTCTTAAGTATAGCGGACAGCACGCTCCTGGCCTCCTCGGTGCCGTACTCGGCCGCCTGTACCGCAGCCCCTACAAGCCCGCTCACTTACCTCACACCTGGAAGGTTATAGTGTAAGTAACGGTTATATACCACCCTGGGTTAAGGGTTACGGACGGGTTTATGTTATCAACTATCAGCGAGTAGAGGAAGTACTCGCCAGGGCTCCAGCCGGCTGGGCAGCTCTGGAAGCACTGGAGCGTAGTGCCGACGGCAGCAAGCACTAAGGCGACGGAGCCCACGTTCACCGTGTTGCCGGAGACGTTGGTCCACGTCTGGCTGTACTGAAGCAGCCAGCCGCCCTGGCCCTGAGCGACGGTATTAACGAACTTGAACTGGCCGGGGCTAAGGGCGCTCGTTGAGAGAGGCCCGCAGGGCCCGAACGAGGTATAGGTAGTACTACACTGACTCGAGCCAAGCCATATGCCGGGGCTAATTATAAGGGAGTTAGCGTAAACGGGAAGCAGGGGACAGCCGTCGGCACAGAACAGCTGCTGAGGGACACCTATAACGTACGTCATGACAGGGTTAGTGTTGTAGCCGGTGCCGAACGCATCACCTATGGCGTCATAGAAGCTGAGCTGCGGGGCGTTAGGCGTCCAGAACTGCGAGGCGACAAGGAGCGTGGCAAAGGTCTGCGTGAACGACCTTGTCTTCTCCTCTATAACCTTAACGGTCCTGCCCTTCTCGTCCTTAACCTCAACCCTAATCTTAGCCGAGACACGGCCTGCGCTCAACTAAAGGCACACCCACTGCTCTAAGGAGAGGCTAAAAGCTTTATTGCTTTACGGAGGGCAGAAGAGCGTAAAACATAAGGACTTCTAGCCGTAGAGGAAAAAGGGCCGGCTGTTAAACCTTTTCCATCAGTTCGGTATCTGGTAGGTTACGGTAACGGTCATGCCTGCAGACGGGCTCCACGTTATCGGTGTGCTGAGGTCGAAGTAGTTTACGCCCACGAAGATTGGAGTCGTGTACATCGCGCCTCCGTAGATTGAGTATGCGGCGACAACGACGGCGAAGCTGTAAACCGTTATGGTGCTGCCCGACGTGTTTGTCATCTGCTGCGTTATGGTAAACGTCGCAGTGCCTCCATACGTAGCGCCGGGCACAGCGCCCGCACCCGGCGTAGTAGTGGGCGAGTAGTACGTGATGTTAGATATGAGGTTAGAGTAGTTATTCCAGACGTAGTTATCTGGCGAGAACGGGCTCTTGTAAAGCCATATGCCCGGCATCTTAAGCGTATAGCTGACGTTAGAGACGTAGGGACAATTAACGAAGCACCAGCCCGCATATGGGGTAGCGTAGACGTTGCTGCCAGGGCTGTAGAAGTAATAGACGTTGCCGGCGACGTCGTGAACTGAGACACCGCCAGGGGTCTGAATCGAGAACGTGAAGAGGCCGTAGAACATGGCGTCGAAGTCGGTCGTGAACGGGTCCTCGTACTCGCTCTCGATTACCTTAGCGACCGAGCCGTCGGGGTTAGTTACCGTTATCTTAACCTTGGCCTTTAAATGTCTAGGCCTAAGCAAGGGCACCGTAACAGACATATAGCCCTACCCTATCTTTTATCCCTGAGGGAGACTTATTAGGCTTTACGTTGGCATGCTGAACGCAGCCGAGATAATCATGCCGATGCCTGGAGAGAGGGATATAGCAGGAGAGAAGTTAAAGTAGGCTATGTCGAAGAGGTAAGGGGTAGGATTGCCTGACATGTAGGCGGCAACGACAAGGGCGGCCGAGTAAACCGTGTATGTATTAGATGTAGGGTTAGTAATGGTCTGAGTTATCGTAAACGATGACGTACCGCCGAACGGAGCATAGGGTATAGTACCAACATTAGGAGATATAGTAGGGGTCTGGTAGTTCAACGAGGATATAACATAGCTGTAGAGCGCGCCGGCCCAGTTGTAGGGGGAGCTGAAGGGAGTTGAGTAGAGCCAGAAGCCAGGAACGGCAACGGAAAGGATGCTAGAGAGGAGGCCGGTGTTGGGACAATTAACGACGCAGAGGCTGGCCAGAGGTGAGGCGAAGACGCCGTTAGGGCTCCAGAAGTACCAAGTGTAGTTTTGGACGCTAATGATGGGAACGCCTCCATACGGCGTCCAGGCGGGCCAGCTCAGGAGACCGTCAAGGAAGATAGGGTAGTTCTGGGAGAACGGGTCCCTATAGACGGCATCAAGGACCTCGACCTTAGTGCCGTCGGGCGAGACTAGGACAACCTTAAGCCTCACCGCCATGCCGCCGAGGGTCAAAGGCATGGACATATTTTAGCCTCACCGGATAGTATAGGGACAGGGCTGGGCTAAATAGCTTATGAGAAGCTTATGGTAACGGGAGTTATGTAGGGAGGCGGAGACCAGGTTACAGGCGTGACTATGCTGACGCCCGACTGGCCGGCAGAAGGCGTCATGCTGCAGCCTGCGCCGTTAGCGGTACACGGCGAGCCGCTGTTCATGCTTGCCGAGACGCTGGGAGCGGTTGAGGTAGATGGGTACATGACTACCACGTAGCCGCCTGCGCCGCCGCCTCCTCCTACGGCAGCCGAGCCGCACAGGGCGTTGACGCCATTAGCGTTAATAGTTAAGGGCTGATAGTTATAGGATAGGACAATTACCTCGCCGGCAGAGCCGGCCCCTCCTCCACCAGCGGTGTCAGCACCCCCACCTCCTGCACCTCCTCCTACTACGGGCATAGAGGCTATGGAGCTGGGCGTAACCTTGAGGACATACATGAGCCAGAGGTCGCTAACGGCCTGCATTAGGGCAACGGCCATATCCTGCGGGTTACTGAACATCAGGTACGGGGTAGCCACAACGAGGTTGTTGCCTGGACTGACGTAATAGTTACCAGGGCTGGTATTGAAGTACCAGCCGCCGTAGCCGGAGGCACAGCCGCCGCTCCCGGCACCGGCGCCACCTCCACCTATATATGCGCCGCCGGCGCCGCAGCAGGTGCCGCCTCCAGGCTTGGGAGGCGTGTATGACGACAGCCACCAGTAGCCGCCGGCGTAGTTAAGGTAGACGCTCAAGGGCACAGATGGTGTAGATGTATTATTATAGTACGGGCTTCCACTAGCTGAGCCGCCCATGGAGCCGAAGCAGGGGCTTACGTTAGCGAAGCCGTTAGCGGTAAGGGTAGCAGGAGTGGTGATGGAGTTAGCTATCAGTACTATGCCCTGGGCGCCGGGGCCGCCGTCGTTACAGCCGGGAGAGCCGCCGGGAGGAGTCGCAGTAAAGGCACTGGCAATGTAATTCGATATAGCGACAGTGTTGGCAATAACGACAGGCGTACATCTTACACAGGCATATGGACTTAGATTACCCGTTATGCTTGACGCAAAGAGAGGCGGGGTAAAGTTGTAGTAAGAGCTTCCGCTGGTTGAGATAGCGGGCTGGTTAAACGTGAACAGCGTTATCATAGGAGAGAAGTAATAAAGGCTAGCGGCTACGTAAAGGACCTGCTGAACGTAATCGACACCGTACGTGTTTATTAGGCCCTGGATTAGGCTAAGGGCAGGGCTGGGGCTCCCCCTGGCGACTATCGACATAAGGGCCTGGGCAACAGGCGTAGGGCCTATGTTGTAGAGGTAGGCGAGGGCAACGGGCGTGGGCAGGCTGAGGGCGAACGTGGCAGGGTCTACGGCCTGGCCGCTGACGTCAACGCCAACGGAGGCGCTGACGGTCTCAACGAGAGATGGGCTAACTATGCTGTAGGTAAGTGAAACGCTGAGCTCAGCAGAGCCCAAGGCCGAGGCCGGGGCAGCGACCGAATAGCTGACCGAGACGCCTAAGGAGGTAGAGCCCTGGACAAGGCTACCGAAGTAAGCCGCATATGTGAGGCTAACGCCTAAGGAAGTAGAGCCCGAGGCCGAGGCGTAGTTGCCGACAGTATAGCTGACCGAGATGTCCTGCGTTAAAGTGTTAGTAGAGATGACAGGACCGTAAGGTGAATAGCTGACCGAGACGCCTAGAGAGACGGAGCCGGAGGCCAGGACGCCGTAGTAAGTCGTGTAGGTCAGCGAGGCGCCGAGGCTGACCGCGCCGCTGACCGGCGTCTGGTACTGCAGCACTACGCTGGCATATGAGCTGAGGCCAACCGTAACGCTTATGCGAAAGGGAAAGTACATGGTAACGGTGTTAGTTTGTACTGTTACCAGGTACCTAACGGTGTAGCTCTCACTGACGGACGGCAGCTGGCCGACCGTGTAAGTAAAGCCGTAGGACACGGTGAGCGATGGCGTGAACTCCTGCGTGCCGACGCCGGTAGAGACCGTGGGCGGGACAGAGACAGCAGTAGCGGCCGCAGCGCCGGAGACGGAGAGGGTGGGGACGACGAGCTGGCCGACGAAGCTCTTTGTCCTGGACCCGCAGGCGGGAAGCACGGAGCCTATGATGCTGGCTGCGACGGAGCCGAGGACCGGAGCGCCGAGAACCCTAAACCCTAAGGAGAACCAGTCCCTGAGACCCCTGAGCGGTATCTTGCCTTCGGCAGCCGACTCTATGCTCTTATAGACCATCACCTCAGTAACGTTAGCCGTAATTATGTCATAGAGCTTGTTCCTGAAGTTACACCACATGCCGTAGAGGGCTGCGTCAAGGGAGTTGAAGGCCGTGTTGAGGTGCTGAACAATGTAGTGAGCTATTGCGTCAAAGGCGTTCACAACCCAGCCGAAGAACTTAACAAGCGCGTCCCATATCTCCTTACCCAGCCAGGTAAGGAAGATAATGAGGTCGCTCCAGAGGTTCTTGAAGAAGCTAGCAATGTCCTTAAACGCATCGTAGAACCACTGGCCTATGGTGTTGAGGGCATTAACGAAGTCGTCCCAGGCATTCTTAAGCAGGGTGCCGAAGGCCGCGAAGGCGCCGTAGATAGCGGCGCCGAGCTGGCCGAAGAAGTTAGTAACCGAGCTAGTAACCGAAGAAGGTATTTGACCTATGGTTTGGCCAATTTTATTAAATGCGCTAACAACAGCACTGAAGACATCCTCAATATCGCTGGATAGCGAGCTCAAAGCGTTACGGCCCCCAATCTTTTAAGCCTGGCTAAGGTTAAAAGGTTCTGCTGCCAGAGACCATAAGAGGGTAGGAGAAAGCTTGGACCTAACGATTAACATGGGCATGACGGTGTGTTCTCCAGGAGGGTGTACGACATACGGGCCCTGGTCGATAGACTACCCCTTCTCCATAACCGGCAGCACGCCGTTTAACTACATAGCAGCCCTAATACCGCAGCCGGACATAGTCTATAGTCAAGGTCAGGCCATATCGCCGAACGCCTACTGGGCGTTCATAGCAACGCTCAACCCATCGCCGACGCTGACATACATAACGCCGAGCCCGCCGCCCTCGGTTACCTTGCCGCTTGGAATAACGTTCTCCGGCTACATAGCGACGCCGCTACCTAGCCCGTGCCCGTCAGGCTACAGGTGCGCGGCCTTCAGCCCAACGACGCCAGTTACGATAACGTTGCCCCAGGCCTGGCTGATGGGCATGGACGGCTCGGGGAACCCGTACTTCATACACGCATCGGTCTACATAATGCCCGGAGTTCAGGTAACGCCGGGCCAGACCGTGATACTGTTCATGAACGCCACGCTGACGCTGACGCTGACGGCGTAACCTCAGAAGTACTCCCTAAACTTGGCGTAGACCTTATGGTACTCGTACTCCTCGGCCCTCTTCCTGTTCACCTCAGCGTATGACTGAAGGACAGACACGGGCGTCGTTACGGCCCTCTCCATAGCTTCGAGGAACTCGTGAGGGTCATAGATGTAGTGCCTTATGTTGAGGTATATCCACGGCTCATCCCAGGTGTCGTAAGTCCTGACCCAGAAGTTGGCCTCTAGAGGCAGGTACTCGGCTATCGAGGGATAGAGGGCAGTTATCACAACCTCGCCCCTGGCCATGGCCTCAAGGGGCTGCATGCCGAAGCCCTCGTTATCGGCAAGGTTAAGCCAGAAGCTGTGGCTGTCGTAGTACTCGTGAAGCCTATCGTAGGGAACGAAGTCCTCAAACTTAATGTTAGGTATAAGGCCTCTAAGGTAGGTGTAGTCGCCGGGAGCGCCGGGGACAACGATGTCTATAGGGTAGTCGGGGTGCCTCTTCATGAACTCAACGAGGGCCTGAATACCGTAACCGGGGTACTTGCGCTTCATGTAGTAAGCCCTGTAGTACATGCCCCGCTTCTTGTC
>Ga0208429_100177_pt1 | contig 9511 bp, 1 predicted proteins | sample BED_virus_MetaG_FD_187134 | JGI IMG/M metagenome (GOLD analysis project Ga0208429, IMG submission 187134) | Hot spring microbial mat communities from Yellowstone National Park, Wyoming, USA - BED_virus_MetaG (SPAdes) (version 2) | ecosystem: Environmental > Aquatic > Thermal springs > Hot (42-90C)...
GCCAGTAAAACTCCCACAAACGGGGTAAGCGGACTATACGGCATTGTTTACTACAGCGGAGGGGAAACATATAAACGTATCCACATCAGTGAACAATTAGTTTAAAAATAGAAACACACAACATTAAACATGGCTCAACCTGACCCACTTACACCATTCAAGGAGCAACTCAGGAAACTGGCCGAGGAAGCCGGGCCAGTGCAATGCCCAAGTGGTGAAACATTCTCAGTCTATGGCTCGTTATTCATTGCTCACTACCAGTGTGATGAATTAGTTGATCTCTTTGCTGGTGGTGAACTTCCCACAACATGGGTTGGTTTGCGTACAGTGTGGAGACATGTATTAAAATCACTGAGAGGTTACTACGGTGAGGATGCCTTCCACATATTCCCACCTGGCCTTCTCTATATTCTCAGTGAGAAAGGTTACGACTCACCCTCATTGATACTTGGCTTCAACAGGCCATTTCATAGCACTCTCACACAATTCCACACGGCTCTTCCACTTGTGCTTTCACTGTATGATGTTGGTAGAGGATTTTTCGACATTATTAATAGGAGGGATGTTTACATGTTCTACATTGCTACAAGTATTGATAGCAAGGAGTTCGCCGTTTACTTCACCTTTGGGCTAGCTGACGACTTAAGAGATGATTCTAAGGCACCCTTAGCTAACTTGTTCCACAGAGATAGAGCTACCTTATACACTGGCTTAACCGAAACCAGGTTTACAGGTACTGACTTTGGCATTAGCCCAATTCACATTGAACAAGAGATGGTTGCACTGGATGACTTCATATTCGAGGCAATTACCCATGGCAGGCTTTCGCTATGGGTTCATAAGGATAGCTGCAGTGGCTTGACAAGTATCTACTCCTATATTCCACCAACCGCCAAGAAACAGGAAATTAAGAAATGATTTTGAGTGTTTTCTCTATTAATTTAGATAGTTAGCACCTCATACACGCCCCTAGTCTTTCTGCCTGGCCTTTGGCCTGCGCCTGCCTGTGTTATTGGCCATAGGAAGCCCGTTGTCATTGGTGGTACACCTGGCCCAACCAGTTCAGGTGGTTGCTGCGTTGTTTCGGCAGGTGGCCCAGTGGTCGTTGTCGTGGTTGCCTGCCCGTACTGCTGCTGCGTCAACTGGGAAACATAGATAGCTGGTATTGGTGGTATGCCTACGACAAGCGGCATTAGCTCGATGGTTGGTAACCCTGGAATCCTCTCAACCGTGTACGGCGCCACTGCAGTGGGTGCACCTGGCGCAACGGCGTACTCACCCCTAGCGGCAACCAATTCACGTGCTGCACCGCCCGGCGTAAGCGGTACACCAACCTCTATTTCACCTGGGCGTTCAAGCGTCGGCGGTCTCGGGCCCGTTGCACCTGCCCAACCAGGCTTCTGAGTCTCCTCCTCACCCATGTAGTACTCCTCGGGTTGGCGCTCAGGCAGGATGCTCCTAATCTTCTCGAAGAACTCCTCCCACGTGTTACTGGATGCGGCTGCGTCCTTCAACGCAGGGTCTATATCGTAGCCGGCCTTCTCCAACGCACTGATGAACACCTTAGGCGTAATGCCAAGCGCCTTAAAGGTGTTAATCATGTTGGTGCTTTCTCTTATTCTTTCCATTATGTCCATTGGTGTTGATGCTGTTGTAAATATTTTCTTCAACTGTTCTATGGTTTCGGGTGATTGGTTTAGCTGCGGTAGTTGCTTTAGCAGTGCTTCTACGTTTGCCTGTGGCTGCATCATTAACTGTGCTGCTAATGCTCCGCCTGTGCCGGCTACGGCTGGTTGAGCTGCCTGTGGTGGCGCCTGCTGCTGTTGCGTGGCAGGTGGCTGCTGCATGGTTGCTGCGGCTGTTAAGCCTGCTGCCGCTGCGCTGGGTGGTGGTGTTAGCCCCTGCTGGAGTTCACTTGCAACATCCAGAATAGGCAATACACTTGGGTCTGATTTAGCCTGCTCCTTAAGCGTACTAACCAGTGCACTTAATGCACCTGAGTCGCCCCTACTCAATGCGTCAACCGCCTTCTCAAGCTCAGGCTTAACGGCGTCCGGTGCCTTATTCGCTATGCTCCTTAGCACGTTTGCCGCCGCAGCGGCGTCGATTGGGTAGAGTAGGCCACGGTTAGCGTACTCAAAGTCCTTGAGCAAAGTCTCGGCTGCAATAATGAACTGCATTGCGTCTGGGTTAGTGACGCTTAACCTACCTAACTCCTCCCTCAACTGGGCGAGTGCCAGGTCAAGGTCGCCTGGGTTCTGCACGCCCTTCAACTCCTCGATGATGGGTGAAACTGCGTTTCTAACGTCATCAGGTGCGTTGCCTAGCAGTTGATTGAGCCTGTCGTAGAGTGCGTCGGCTGCCTGCCTCGGGTCGTTGAACGACTGGAACACCTGCGGCTTAGCCTGCGGTTTAACGCCGGTTGTCGGTGGCCTAACACCCTCCAGTATGCTTTTCCTCGCATTGAAGTACTCGTCAATGTAGTCCTCAACCACGTTAACCTCCCAACTTGGTGGCAGGTTCGTAGCCGTGCCTTGGTACAGTGCGTAAGCCTGCTCAAACGGCTGCCTGGCGACCGGGTACTGGAGTAGCTCCAGTGCCTTAGAGAAGTCGCCGTTTAGCAAAGCATCCCTGAATTCCCTTAGCCACTGGCCGTATTCACCGACGCCTGGCCTAAGCGTCTGCTCAAGGAGCAGTATTGCCTCGACTTCGTTACCGTTCTTAACGGCATCCATGATTTTACCAACAATGAACCTGGCATTCTTCTCACCCAGGTAATTACTCAGGTACCTTGTCAACGAGTCCTGGAAGTATGAATCAAGCTGCTTAACATCCTTAATACCACTCAGGTCAACTAAAACACTCCTAAGTGACAGTCCCCTGCTTAACCCATCCTCAACGGCATCCCTAACCTGTTCGGCGATTACGGATGCTAGGTTTGGCGCTAGGTTGGGGTCAATGTCCCTAATGTAACTGGCGGCCACGATGCCAACCTCACCTGGGTTAATGTCTAAACCGTGTAGGGCTAGGTTCTCTGCCTGTGCCCTGACTGCATCCAGGTAGATGGGGTTGATGTAACCGCCCTCAATTAGCTTGTTAGCCTTGGCGTTGTCGACGCCGTTCTCAACGGCTTCCCTAATGCTGACTAGCATGTCGTCGTAGCTTGGGTTGACTCCACGCCACTCGTTGAACGTCGTGACAAGCCTGGTGATGAAGATGCTCGGCGCCCTGGCGGCAGCAGCAAGGGCAATGGTGACCTGGGCTGGGATGCCCCTAATGCCTAGGTTATCAGCCTTCTCAAATGCTGATGCCAACAGGTCGCCTGTGGCTGGGTCACCTGTGAGCGCATAGACTTCACGGATTAACCCGGGTGTGCCGAATGCGGCTACTCCGCCGCCTATTAAGCTGCCTATTATGCCGAATAGCCACTGCCTAAACCACTCGTTGTAGGTGCTGCTCCACTCCGGCCCCATTGTGAAGGGTATTGCCCTTCCTATTTGGCTGCCGATGAAGAAGCCTATGTCGCTTCCAATCAGCCACCTGAGTCCAATGTTGATGAAGCTGCTTGGGTATGCTACATTGGGCGCTGTTTGAAGCACCCTGTTAGCAGCGTTTAGAGCCATCTGCTGCAGGTTCGGTGAAACCTTGCCTAATGCGTCCCATAGTTTACCAAGCGCCCTGGCTGCGTAGGGCGCAACCTCGTCGAAGATTGGTGTGAAGAAGTCGAGGTTCCTCACTGCGTCGCTGACTGAGTAGAGGCTGTAGGCGATGTTGTAGAGGGATGCCTGTGCCTCAGGTGAACCAGCAGCCCAGTTAAGCAACTTAGCAACATTGCTGATTACTGCGTCCGGTGCACCAATGCGTTGAAGCGAAGCCAGGAAGCCACCTGGGTCTGCTAACGCCTCGGTTAGCCGGGCTACTCCGCTTGTTATGTCACCCACCACTGGGAATACTAGGAAGAGCATTGAGGATGCCAGTGTGCCGAAGCTGACTGGGTCAAGCTTAATCACGCTTGCCTTACCAACCTTAGCCACATTATAATCAACACCGAGGACGCCTAACGCATCACGCAGTAGCCATGAGTCAGGTAGGGTGATGCTGGGGGTGGTTAAGGCGAATGCCTTACTGATTTCACTCATCTGCCTCTCGGGGCTCATTATTGCGCCTTGGACTTGCCAGGGCAGGTTCATTGCCCATGTTGCGGCTTGAAGCACTGGGTTCGGCGTGGTGCGTGGGCTAAGCATCTGTATGCCTAGGCCAAGTGGGTACAGTACTAACCCACCGAATGCAGAAATTACGCTGGTTGCCGGTAGGGATGCGAAGCTGGCTAGGGTTAGACCCAGCTTGTTAATCCACTCACCCATGCCGTACGTGAAACCAAGCGCCATGCGGAGTGGCTCGGGCAGACTGCTAAGCCACTCCGCCGCCTTGTTAGCAATGTAGTCGCCGACCTTCATGCTGGTGAAGTACTGGTAAATCAACTGCTTGTCAATGTTCGGTATGTTGAGGTTATTGAGCTTGCTTAGGAACTGCTGGGTCTCAGGGTCATTGAGGTTCGTGGATGCGCCGTTCAAATTCTGAATGAGATTGAACATGTACTGTTGAGCATACGCCTGCTGCTGCGTCAACAAGCCCTGCGCCGCTATTTGACTCAGGTTATCGTAGAACTGAAGCATGGCCTGCAGGCCTTGAAGCACCTGCTGCTTATTGTCCAGGCTACTCTGCTGAACCGTGTTAATGGCGTTTTGAATAGCCTGCCTATTAACACCACCCATGTTAAGCACGTTAAGCAACTGCCGTGCGTACTGCTGGGCCTGCTGAAGGTACTTGGGGTCACCTGTCTGGTTGAACTGTTGAATATACTGGTTCAACTGGGCTACACCTGCACTCAGTATGGTGCCCTGAGGGTTCTCAACGTAACCGTTAACCACGCTGTTGAACCATGAGACAAGGTTATTCGTGGCTACGTAGGCGTCCAGGTTCCTGCGTTCCTCACGCAGGTTGTTAATGAACTGGCTAAGCGTAATCGGCTTACCAGACGGGTCAAATCCAATAACCAGGTTGCCTAAGCCGATGCTGTTGAGCCAACCTGCGTAGTCGGCTAGGGCGTTCCAGGCCTGGTCGAATGCCTGTGCTACGGCTTGGGCTGCACCTGGGATTAACTGCAACTGGCCGTTTGGGCCCCGGTAAGTGTTAGACATGTAAGTGGCATACAGGTTGGAGACAATGGGTACAATTGTGGATAGGGATGATAGGACAATGCCCTCGGCAACTTCACTAGTCATTTGGTTTGTCCTTGGGCTAACGCCGAATGGTAAACCAAGCTGATTAGCCAACTGCGGATTAGTAGCTAACTGAACCTGGAGGTTACTGACGGCGTCGTTGATGGTCTTCAGGTACTGGTTGCTTAACACCTTCTGCTGGAGGAAACTAGCAATACCGCTTAGGCTCATGCCTGTGGATTCCTGCACCAACTGGTTGACCGCCTTATACAACTGGGGATTACTCTGGCTGAGGGTGTTGATTGCGCTGGCTAGCGCAGACGCCGCATTGTAGATGGCAACTGGGTCACCGCTCTTAGCCGCTGCATTATACTGGCTCAGGAGTGGTTGAAGCACCGTGGTGTAGTACTGGTTAACCTGGATGTTAGTCTTCAACTGCTGGAGTTGAGCAAGAGCATTGTTAATGCCCTGGATTCCCTGAGCCACGGCAGCCTTAACATTAGGATCAGTCACAGTTGGATCCTTGCTAAGCGTCTCAAGGATACTCCTAGCAGTGTTGTAGTAGTACGCAGCAGAATCAACATGGTTAAGCGCAGTCTCATAACTACCGCTATTAGCCGCATTCTCAGCGGCAGAAACATTACCGCTAGCCAACTTAAGAACAGTGTTAACGTAACTGTACACTGCACCAGCGAAACCCTGCTGCGCCTGCGCCAGCAACTGGTCACCGTTAATGGCACTGAACACGGCTGGATCCTTGGCCCTCAGGTCGTTTAGGAATTGGATTAAACCACTGGCAATCGCCTCCTTACTCAAGGCGTCAGGCGCACTAGTGTAACTACTGATATATGCGTTAACAGTAGCCAAGGCAACAGCCTGACTCCCACTACTTTGTAATTGACTGAGTAGCTTATCGCCGTTGATTGACTGGTACAGGGATGGGTCACTCTGCTTAAGGTCATTCAAGGCTTGAACAGCGGCGTTAATCAACGCAGCAGCCTGGGTGGGGTTGCCGCTCTGCATTGCATCGGCTAACTGCTTATTCACCCAACTCATGAAGCCGCTGAACCCTTGGCCATTGATGTAGTTGAATAACTGGTTCCTGGCATTGATGGCTAAGTCCCATTGAGGCAAACCACTGTTAATGGCATTAGGCACTTCGAAAATCCCATTGACTATGACGCCCTGCTTAACCAGGTAGTTGTAGGCTTGGGTAAGCGTGTTGAGTAGTAGGTAAGCCTGGTCGTAGTTACCCTGCTTAGCCAACTGGGCAGCCTTCTCAAACGTCTGCTCCCACAGTTGACTAAACGCCTTGGTATCGCCTTTACTCCCTAGGCTAATTAAATTGTTATACAGTCCGCTATCAATGGCGTTGGGGTTGGCTAGCGTGATTGCGCCGGTCACGGTGACTGTGGGGTAGGTGACCTGTATGCCAAGCGCCTTGGCGGCGGCAACCTCTGCATCCAGTTGACTCATGCCTTCACTCATGAATTGCTGAACCAGTTGATTGAACTGCTGCTGGAGGTTGGGTGGAATGGTGAACTGCGGTGTGGTTCCAGTCGCCGTGCCAGTCACGGTGATGGTGATTGTTGGTGAAGATGGGTCGCTTTTAGCGGCCTTGGATTCGGCTAATGCGCTTTTGAACTGTTCAACAGCCTTGTCACCACCTTTAGCGGCGATTGACGCCACTGCTGCCTGTTCAGCAGCCTTCTCGTTCATCACCTGGCCCCAACTCAATGCGTTAACCCATGCATCGTAGTTGCCTAGCTGATGCGTAGCGGACAGTGTACTGTAAATCATGTACTGCTTGGCTGGGGAGAGTGACTTGAATTGGCTCAGTAGGCTACTGGGTACGTTTACGGTAACATCCGTGCCAGGTATCTTGTAGCTAACCCACTGGGTACCACCGCCACCTGTTCCACCACCCGTGGTTGTGGTGGGTGGCCTAACCACGTTCCCGACACCCGTCCAGTGTCTCGCCTGTTCAACAGCCTCCTCCCATGCTGTGTTGGGGTTGACTCCCTTCATGGTTAGGTTGTAGTAGATGCGCATTGCGTCGTACTGCTGTGCACGGTTCAGGCTCGTGAACACGTTAGCTGCGCTTACAGGCATTTCAGCAACCTGCCCGTTAGGCAGTTGAACAGCCGCAGTCTCGGCTTGGGGTGCAGTGGCTTGGCGGATGATTCCGTTGATTGCGGGTAGTAGCTGAAGCACGGCGGTTACGTTCCCAGCCGCCATTTCACTCCTTATCGTGTTCAAAATGTTGCTTAGCCTATTCGCCAACTCAGGGTCAGTCTTAGCGAGTTCACTGGCTAGGCGTTCAAGGTTCTGTAACTGAACTGCAAACTGCGGTGAACGGAGCCACACCTCCTGCATCCACCTGGGGAGGTGCTCAACGGCGATAGGCAAGGCTACACCTGGTGGTGCACCACCCCTAACAACCACCCCAGTAACCCCAGTTACCGTTGTGACGCCAGGCGGCGTGGGGACTTCTCTCACCAACTGCTCGTTAACCTCCCTAATCCTCTCAACGTGCTGTAGAACCTCCTGCAGGTTACCGCTCCTAGCGGATTCAGCCAGGTGTTCACTGGTTTCCCTGAGTTTCTGCGCATTCTCAATGATGCGTTGAAGCTCCACGACCTGTGGGGCGATGGCTGCTAACTGCGTAGCGGACTCCGTGAGCCTGTTAGCAACCTCCCTAACCGTATTCGCATGCTGCTGTACTTCCTGGGTATTACCGCTTCTAGCAGCATTACTTAACTGCTCTGTGACTTCTCTAAGCCTTTGAACATTCTCAATTATGCTTTGAATCTGCGGTGGCGGTGAAACAACAGCAATGGGCGTAATCATATGAGGTGGGCCTCCAACTGCGCCGCCAGCAGCACCACCCGGTGTAGCCACTGGTGCGGTGACATGCCGAACACCGCCGCCTGTTAACCCAGTGACTGCAACGGTGGGTGTTGGTGGTGTAACCGCCCCACCGGCTTCACGACCTTGAATGCCCGTGACTGGTGTTAACGCAGGTGTTGTGGACATTACCTCATGCGTGGTGGGTGCCGTGGATGGTGTTGTCCCGTGGGTCACAGGTGGCGTGGCGGTTGGTGGTAGTTGAACAGTGCGTGGTTGAGTAGGCTGGGTAACGTGTTCAATTGGCACCGTTACTTCACGTGGCGGCGTGTGGACAATGGGCATTGTCACACGCACCTCAGACGGCGCCCCGCTAACCTGTTGAATAGCCCTGGTAACCTCCTGCGGGTTCCCACTCTTAATCGCAGTAATCAACTGTTCACTCACCTCCCTAAGTCTTTGCACATTCTCAATGATGCGTTGAACCTGCGGTGGTGGTTGAACAGTCGCTATGGGGGCAACCATGTGGGGTGGGCCTGTCTCCTCCCTGACAGGAGTAGGTGCTGCTACATGCGGCATGACTAGGGAAATGGCGTGTTCAGCTAACTGTTCATTAACCTCCCTAATCGTGTTAACGTGCTGCTGAACCTCATGCAAATTCCCACTATTCACAGCATTAACTAGGCGCTCACTTACCTCCCTAAGCTGCTGAACAGTGGATTGAACATGCTGCGGTAACTGGTGTGCAACTTCCGCTAGACGCATGGTGATTTCCCTAATCGCATTAGCATGCTGAACAACACCCTGGGTGTCACCACTCCTAACTGCATTAGCTAAACGTTCACTAACCTCCCTAATTTGCTGGACATGCTGAATAACACGCTGAACCTGCGGTGGAGCCGCCAGTAACGCAACCTGCTCCATTAACTGCCTACTGGCTTCAGCAACGGCATTAACATGCTGCTGAACCTCATGAACACTCCCACTCCTAACCGCATTAACTAAGCGTTCACTGGCTTGTCTCAACTGCTGGGCATGTTGAATCAACTGTTGAACCTGCTGCGGCTCATGCGTAGGCGCCAATTGCTGAGCATGCTCAACCAACTGCCTAGCAGCATTGCTAATAACTTGGGCATGCTGAGCAACCTCCTGCGGGTTCCCACTCTTAATCGCAGTAATCAACTGTTCACTCACCTGCCTCAACTGCTGAACATTCTCAATAATACGCTGAACCTGTGGCGGAAGACGAACAGTGGATATGGGTGGTGTCTCACGTGGTGGCCTAGCTGCGGCTAGGCGCTCAGCGTAAACAGGGTAAGCATGGGTAGGCGGCGTGGGGCGTAGCGGCGTGGTGCGTGGTGGCTGAGACTGCGGTGCAGGATGAGGTTGAGCAACAGCACGCTCAGTGATGGATTCACCCTCAGCAGTCCTAATATTCCTAG